>ERZ824473.146-NODE-146-length-136552-cov-13.970996_pt1 | contig 136552 bp, 113 predicted proteins | sample MGYA00519874_ERZ824473 | MGnify/ENA primary metagenome ERZ824473 (study PRJEB31778, sample SAMEA3449151) | human gut metagenome | biome: human gut; feature: human-associated habitat; material: faeces | place: United Kingdom | collected 2010/2012 ...
TCTAATTTTTTGGACTGCAAATATATAGCTTTTTGGCGGCTCTAAAAAATATATTCTGGACATTTTTTGAAAAAAGTCAAAGCATTAAGCTTTGTTAGACTGAAAAACTGTATTTTTGTTCTTTCGAAAAAAGGACTGCATCCTTTTGGGGTATGGAACTATATATGAATAGATTGACTGAAATTTTATTGGATTGGTATGCGGACAATAAACGCGATTTGCCTTGGAGGGATACTGCCGATCCTTACCGGATATGGATTTCTGAGATTATTTTACAGCAGACGAGAGTGGCGCAAGGATATGAGTATTTCCTTCGTTTCATCCGCCGTTTTCCTGATGTGGAAACTTTGGCTTCGGCTTCGGAAGACGAGGTTTTGAAATATTGGCAGGGATTGGGATATTACTCTCGTGCCCGTAATCTGCATGCCGCAGCCAAGAGTATGAACGGTAAGTTTCCGGAAAGCTATCAGGAAGTCCGTGCCTTGAAAGGAGTAGGGGACTATACGGCTGCCGCTATTTGTTCCATAGCCTATAATATGCCTTATGCGGTAGTGGACGGAAATGTATATCGTGTGCTTTCCCGCTATTGGGGTATCGACACTCCTATTGACTCTACGGAAGGGAAGAAACTTTTTGCAGCTTTAGCCGATGAAATGCTTGATAAATCCCGGCCGGCTGCGTATAATCAAGCCATAATGGATTTCGGGGCTATTCAGTGTACGCCACAGTCGCCTAATTGTATGTTTTGCCCTTTAGCGGATAGTTGTACCGCTTTATCGAAAGGGCAGGTTATGCAGCTTCCCGTGAAGCAGCATAGGATAAAGACGGCTAACCGTTACTTTAATTATATATATGTACGCATGGGCGCGTGTACCTTTATACATAAACGAACGGCCGATGATATTTGGAAAAATTTGTTTGAGTTGCCATTGGTTGAAACAGACAGGGATTTATCGGAAGAGGAGTTTTTGTCATCGGTTTCCTTTCGCTCACTTATGGTGGAGGGGGAGATACCGGAAGTACGTTCGGTGCTTCGGAATGTGAAACATGTTTTGTCTCATCGTGTGATTTATGCTAACTTTTATGAAGTTGTTTTGCCGGAGAATTCCCGTTCTTTTTCGGAATATCAGTGTATCGGAATGGAAGATTTGGAGCAATATCCGGTATCTCGTTTAGTACATGCTTTTTTGGAGAAGTATGTATAAAAGTTGGCTGTATTCTTGCATGATGTTGTTATTCTCGTTAATTTTGGCAACAAATTTTAAAGTTGAAAGCGTATGTCAGTAAATAAAGTGATATTATTAGGAAATGTAGGCAGAGACCCTGAGGTGAGATACCTTGATACCGGTGTAGCTGTCGCTACTTTCCCTTTGGCTACTTCAGACCGTGCCTATACATTGGCAAATGGAACGCAAGTTCCTGAACGTACGGAGTGGCATAATCTTGTCCTTTGGCGCGGACTGGCGGAAACGGCTGAGAAATACGTGCATAAGGGAGACAAGCTTTATGTGGAAGGTAAAATACGGACTCGTTCGTATGATGATCAGACCGGTGCGAAACGCTATGTAACAGAAATTTTTGTGGATAACATGGAAATGCTCTCTGCGAGAAGCGCAGTGCCCGGAACCGCGCCGCAGGCCGGTATGCCCGGACAAACGGGTGCTCCCGTACAGTCAACACAATCGCAGGTTACTCCTGTGCAAAATAATCCGACGGACGATTTACCGTTCTAATTGTTTAACTAAAACCAAAATCTTTGGACCCAGACGCTTATTTATGCCAGTTGGCGGATATATTTAACGGTATAACCGTACATGCTCCTTCTGTTTCGGCTATTATAGCCATTGTATTGGCAGGTGTGCTTTTACTTGCTTCCGGTTTTGCTTCGGCTTCCGAAATAGCATTCTTTTCACTCTCGCCGTCCGATTTGAATTCTGTTGAAGAGGGGAAACACCCTTCTGACGGGAAAATCAAAAATCTATTGGATGATACAGAACGATTGTTAGCCACGATACTGATTACGAACAACTTCGTGAATGTAACGATTATCATGCTCTGCAATTTCTTTTTTATGAATGTGTTCCAATTCCATTCAGCCATTGCGGAGTTTTTAATCCTGACGGTTGTGTTGACTTTCCTGTTGCTGCTTTTCGGTGAGATTATGCCGAAGATTTATTCGGCGCAAAAAACATTGGCTTTTTGCCGTTTTGCAGCTCCCGGTATCATGGCATGCCGTTCCATATTCTATCCGTTATCGTCAATACTGGTACGCTCTACTTCGTTTCTTAATAAGCATTTTGTGCGTAAGAATCATAATATTTCAGTAGATGAACTTTCACATGCGTTGGAGTTGACGGATAAAGCCGAGCTCTCGGAAGAAAATAATATTTTGGAGGGCATCATTCGCTTTGGTGGTGAAACGGCCAAGGAAGTCATGACATCGCGTTTGGATGTGGTTGATTTGGAAATCCGTACTCCTTTTAAGGATGTGTTGAAGTGTATCGTGGAGAATGCCTATTCGCGTATTCCCGTTTATGCGGAGACGCGTGACAATATAAAGGGGGTGCTTTATATCAAGGACTTGCTCCCTCATCTGAATAAGGGGGATAATTTCCGTTGGCAGTCATTGATTCGTCCGGCGTATTTTGTTCCGGAAACCAAGATGATTGATGATTTGTTGCGTGATTTTCAGGCAAACAAGATTCATATCGCTATTGTGGTGGATGAATTCGGAGGAACGTCGGGTATTGTCACGATGGAAGACATTATTGAAGAGATTGTGGGCGAGATTCGTGATGAATACGATGATGAAGAGCGTACATATGCTGTACTCAATGACCATACATGGGTGTTTGAGGCTAAAACACAACTGACGGATTTCTATAAGATAACCAAGATAGATGAAGAAACCTTTGATGAGGTGGCAGGTGACGCCGATACTTTGGCGGGGCTTTTGCTTGAGTTGAAAGGGGAGTTCCCGGCGCTTCATGAGAAAGTGACCTATGATTGTTATGAATTTGAGGTTCTTGAAATGGATAACCGCCGTATCTTAAAGGTGAAGTTTACAATTAATGAGCCGGTTCGGGAAGGTACTGAAACAGAGAAATAATGCCCGTTTTTAAACAATATACAGAGAATTCATACAGATGGGGTATCTGGAAAACAAGTGAAAGCCTGGAAGAAATGCTTGCCTTACTTCCTCATAAAGGGAAATATGAAGAGGGTATCGGGAAATTTGCAGCCGGTTCTCGTAGATTGGAGTGGCTGGCTGTGCGTGTGTTGTTGTATACAATGCTTGGTGAGGAGAAAGAAATACGCTATTATTCTAATGGAAAGCCTTATTTGGCAGACGGCTCTTTTTCTATCAGTATTTCGCATACAAAAGGTTATGTCGCTGTCTTATTAGGTAATCCAAAGAAAGAAGTAGGTATTGATATCGAGTATTATAGCGGACGGGTACGGAAAGTGGCGCATAAATTTATGCGTGCGGACGAACAAGAATCACTATTCAGGGGTACGGAAACTTGGTCGTTGTTACTTCACTGGTCTGCAAAAGAAACCATGTTTAAATGTATGAATGCTTTCGATGTCGATTTTCGGGAACATTTGCATGTAATGCCTTTTATAGTTGGCGAACAAGGAGTATTCTCCGCTGCGGAATATCGTACAGCGGAGAAACGGAATTTTCAGATTCACTACTACTTGTTTCCGGATTTTGTACTAACGTTGAGCTTGTAGTTTATTAAACGTGAACACCTCTTAGGACAATCCGTCTCCATTCCGGATGTTTGTGAATATAACCCGCTATAAATGGGCATAAAGGAACCAAACGGAGTTGCTGCCTTTCAATGTCCTGCAATGTTTTTTCAACAAGCTGGCTGCCAATACCTCTGCCGCCTAAACCGGCGGGAACTTCTGTATGCGTTAGAAATATTTCGCCATTAATTGATTTAATATACTCTATTCTTGGGGTATACTTTTCGACATGGAACTCATACTGATGGCGCTCCTTGTTGTCTATTAATTCATAATTTTCTGCCATAATTGTAAATGCTGATGTTTAGTCATATAACATTCATTATGGCAGAAAAGTTTTTTTACAGCCTTTCCAACTGCACTGTGAAGTGACGCATTAACGGAGCTTCCCAGGCGATGCGTACTCCTCTGGTAATTGTTTCACGCCTATCATATACATTTTTAAGCGCGGCGGCGATTACATTCATGTGGTTATCCGTGTATACGCGGCGTGGAATGGCCAGTCGGAGTAAATCCAATCCGTTGAAGCGGTTTTCACGGGTAACGGGATCACGGTCGGCAAGTAGATAACCGATTTCACACCCGCGTATTCCGGCTTCCAGATATAGCTCGACGGTCAAAGTCTGCGCAGGAAACTCTTCTTTAGGAACATGTGTCAAAACTTTGGGAGCATCTACAAAAATCGCGTGTCCTCCGGCGGGACGTTGATACGGTATTCCGTATTCATCTAATTTTTTAGCCAGGTATTCTATTTGGCGAATACGGGTTTCAAGATTATCGAATTCGGTGTTTTCATCCAAGCCGATAGCGAGTGCATTCATATCGCGGCCGTTCATACCGCCATAAGTAAGGTAACCTTCGAATTGTACACAGAATCCTTTTGCTCCTTCATACCAGTCCTGACGGCGGGTTGCGATAAATCCTCCCATGTTTACGATGCCGTCTTTCTTGGCACTCATGGTCATGCCGTCTGCAAGAGCGAACATCTCTTTGGTTATTTCCTTTATACTCTTGTCTTTGTAACCTTCCTCGCGTGTTTTAATGAAATAGGCGTTTTCGGCAAAACGGGCAGAGTCGAACAGAACAGGTTTGTTGTACTTGTCCGCGATATTTCGGACTTCGCGCAAGTTTTGCATGGAAACCGGTTGCCCGCCGGCTGTATTGTTGGTGATGGTAACAATGATGAATGGTATGCGGTCATTATGTTCTTCTAAGGCCTTTTCCAGTTTTGCAGGATCTACGTTACCTTTAAAGGGAATTTCCAGTTGTGTTTGTCGCGCTTCGTCTATTGTGCAGTCCAGTGCGATTGCCTTTCGGCTTTCAATATGCCCTTTGGTGGTATCAAAATGCGAATTTCCCGGTACAATATCTCCAGCGTGCACCAGATGAGAGAATAAAACATTTTCGGCGGCACGTCCTTGATGTGTAGGAATGATATATTCAAAACCTGTCAGCCGGGTAATAACTTCTTTCAGATTGAAGAAAGAGGAAGCGCCGGCGTAACTTTCATCTCCGAGCATGATACTGGCCCATTGTCGATCGCTCATGGCTCCTGTTCCCGAATCGGTGATAAGGTCGATATAAACTTGTTCTGATTTTAGTTGAAAAACATTGTAATGGGCTTCTTTCAACCACTGTTCACGCTCCTGGCGGGTGCTTTTACGGATAGGCTCCACCATTTTGATTTTCCATGATTCGGCGAATGGTAATTCCATAGATTCTTTTTTTATAAGTTCGATAATAGGTCAACGGATGAATCCGTTTTTACGTTTTATGTGCCGAATATAAGGATTTTATGGATGATTGGCAATGCTTTTTGTGACTTTTTGTAAAACAAATGTCCGGACGAATCACTTCGGCCGGACATCATTTAAATAAACTTGGCAGAGTTTATTCTCTTTTTACTTTCTTTGAAAGAGTTTTGATGAATGAAATGATTGGATAGAATTTATCCGGCTCATTAGACTCAACGCTTTTTCCTCGAAAGCAATGATAAGATAACGCATGGCAGGTCTTCTGACTTGTTTCTGTTGCAGACAGCCTTCCCGGACAACATATCCAGTGGCATGGAGAGAGAATTTATTGTCTGCAACATTATGTGAAACTTACAGCAGCGGGACTGTTCAGGACTTACACCTGATTCCCTTTTAATTGCCCCCTTTGAAAAAAAGGGGCAAACCAATGCATTGCAAAGATAATGAAAAAAGTAACAAACAAAACCGAATAAGAGAATTTATTTCTCCTTTGCCAATGTAAATACAAACTCCAGTCCGCCACCTTGATTATTTTTGGCGGAAATTGTTCCGCCATGAATGATGACGGCATTTTTTACGATGGCAAGTCCTAAGCCCGTACCGCCTAATTTTCGCGAACGTCCTTTGTCTACGCGATAAAAGCGTTCGAACAAACGATTCAGATGCTCCGGTGAAACTCCTATTCCTGTATCCGCAAAACTGAAATAATAGAAGTTCTCATCTTCACGGAAACAATTGATGTTGATGTGAATATCGGTGCCGGCATAGGCTATGGCATTATCCATCAGATTGCGGAATATGGAGTATAGTAGTGAGTAGTTGCCTTTTAACTGTATTTTGGGTTGTAAGCTGTTGACTACCGTAATACGTTTTTCTTCCAGTTCCAATGATACTTCATTGACTATATTGGTGACAAGCATGCTGATGTCTACCTTTTCCATATCAATCATATTGGCGGCTTCATCCATACGTGTCAGTACGGAGATATCCCGCAACAGGCGGCTGAGGCGATTGCTTTGGGCATAGCAGCGTTCGAGGAAGGTCTGCATCTTTTCATGCGAGATGTTCTCGTTGTTGACGATGGTTTCCAGATACCCCTGAATGCTGCTTACGGGAGTTTTCAGCTCGTGGGCGATGTTCTGCGTGAGCTGCCGTTTCAGGCGTATCTGTTCTTCTTCCAGAGTGATGTCGTTGATGGAGATTTCAAAACTCAAGTCTTGGAAGATGATACATTCTACAATGAATATGCGTCCGTTTTTATTAATATTGATGGATAGCCGTTTTTCTTCTTTATCCGAAGGCCGTTTTTGCGCCTTGCTGATGAAGTCGGTAATCTTCTGGAACTCACAGATGGAGAATATCTCTTCTGTGGTCTGCAAGTTAGAGTCGGAAATGAGGTTGCCGTATTGGGTGAAAAGGTTATTGACAAGAATTTCCTTCTTGTCTTTGGTGAACACTCCCAATCCTTCACGGGCGGTTTGCAGATGGGTGATAAGCTTTTCGCGTTCAATGTACAGCGCTTCTTTAGTTTCACGCAAGCGTCTGTATATCTGTATGATGTGCTGGGAAATCTCGCCAAGCTCATTGTGCGGAAAGGCGGATTGTATATCGGTTTCCACCGGTTCGTTCTTGTCGGCGCGCTTGGCAAATTCGCGCAGGTGATTGATTGCGGTACCCAGTTTGGATGTAAACTTGTAAAAGACGAATATCAGCAATAAGGTTACGATGGCTGTAAACCAAAGGTAATGCGGGTCGGCTGCCAGGCTGTTTATAAGGTTTACATTATAGGGCAATGCCGAGCGGATGATATAATCGGGATAGAGAGTTGCCGAATAGAAATAAGGTATACCTGTAGTTTCGGAAGTACGTCTTAAATCATATCCTTTACCGTCTTTTAATGCTTCTTGGACTTCCTGACGATTGATGTGATTGCTGAATACTTCTTGGGAAGTTTCATCGCAACTGTCGTAAAGCACGTGACCTTGCAGATTTACGATAGTAACACGAAGGTCTTTGTGTGGACCTTTGGCTATATACCGGTTTAAGGCAGATGTCCATAAACTGTCCGGAATATTTCGCAGCTCTTGTTGCAGGCGTTCGTTATAGTCTTGGAGTTGCGTGTCAAGTAGCTCGACTTTATACTCTTTCTCCCGTTGATATTGATAAGCAATAAAACAGGTTGCAAAAACAAGAAATAATGAGATTACCGAAAGGAATAACTTCCGGCTGAATGACAAAAAATGCCTGTCATTATTCGGCTTCGAAGCAATAACCATATCCTAAACGAGTTACAATACATTTGCCATATATTCCTATTTTTTTGCGCAGGCGGGTGATGTTTACGTCTATGGTGCGGTCCAGTACATATACTTCGTCACTCCAGATGCGGCTTAGTATGTCTTCACGGGAAAATACACGTCCCTTGTTTTGCAGTAGCAAGAGCAGTATTTCAAACTCTTTCTTGGTAAGAGGCGCTTCCTCTCCATCTATGCTTACTTTCTTTTTTATGATGTCGAGCACTAATGATTTGTAGACGATTTGTTCCGGCGCGCGTTCGGTTTCAGCTTGCTGTGTACGACGTAACACGGCTTTGACGCGTGCTGCTACTTCTCGTAAAGAGAATGGTTTGGAGATATAGTCATCCGCGCCTAAATTAAATCCGGTTACCGTATCGTTTTCCGTATCTTTGGCAGTAATGAAAATGATAGGGACTTTGGCTGTTTTCTTTTCCTTTTTTAGCATACTTGCCATTTTGAATCCGGAGATTTCTCCCATCATCACATCCAATAATAACAAGTCGTAAGTACTGATATCCATTTTTAAGGCTTCTTCGGCAGAATTTGCGGTATCTACTTCGTAGCCTTCGTTCTCAAGGTTGAACTTTAAGATTTCGCATAAATCTTCTTCGTCATCTACTACTAAAATCCGGTATTCGTTCATTGTACTTCTTATTAATGTAAAGAGAGACATACGGCGTCTCTTTATTACAAAGTTAAACTTTATTTCTTTTCTTCGACAAAATTGCGGCGTTTTTGTTACGATGGAATGAAACAAGTATTACATTGTGATTACAAAATCTCTATTTCAGTTAATTAAATATTATCTTTGTGTTGTTTTAAGAAGGGTGACTATATGAAAGAATTAATGAATATAACAAGGTGGGGGCAATCTAAGTGGCGTATGTCATTGATAGTGGCTGTATTGGCTGTTGTAATCATTGGTTCGGTTTGGTTGAACGTCGTTCCTTTCCGTTCCGGTTTTGAGATAACGGATGAATTGGGCGGTAATATTTTTCCTTCCAGTATTTTGTCTGTCGCAACAACAGACGCTCAAGTGATTGTACCGGCTGACTCTATGTTTGTAGGGAACCCAAAATCTTGTATTGCAGTGAAAGTCCGCTCTACAAAGGCTTATAGCCGGGTGAGGATAGAAGTTGCGGAGACCCCTTTCTTCTCTCGTTCTGTTTCAGAATTTGTATTGGCAAAACCGCGTACTGAATATGCAATCTATCCCGATGTTATTTGGAATTATGAAGCTTTGAAGAATAATAATCAAGCGGAGCCGATTAGTGTTGCCATTACGGTAGAAATGAACGGGAAAGAGCTGGGGCAACGGGTGCGTACTTTTTCGGTGCGCAGTATCAATGAGTGTTTATTGGGATATGTTACAGGAGGTGCAAGATTTCATGATACCGGCATTTTCTTTGCGGCGTATGTAAATGAAGAAAACCCTATGATAGACCAGCTATTGCGTGAAGCATTGAATACTCGTATTGTGAACCGTTTTCTTGGTTATCAAGGTAGTCCTGAAGCTGTCGATAATCAGGTTTATGCATTGTGGAATGTTTTACAGAAACGTAATTTCCGGTATAGCTCTGTTTCTAATACTAGTTTATCCAGTAATGTGGTATTCTCGCAACGAGTCCGGACGTTTGATGATGCTTTGGAGTCATCGCAGATTAACTGTGTAGACGGCAGTGTTTTGTTTGCTTCTTTGCTCCGTGCCATCAATATCGAGCCGATACTGGTACGTACGCCCGGACATATGTTTGTAGGTTATTATACTGACGCGAATCATAAGGATATGAAATTTCTTGAGACTACTATGATTGGAGATGTCGATTTGGATGATTTCTTTCCTGATGAACAGTTGGATTCTACTATGGTGGGGAAAACACAGAATCAAATGTCCCGTATAACTTTTGATAAGTCTAAGGAATATGCAAGTCGGAAATATCAAGAGAATGAAAAGGGGATTCATTCAGGCAGATTGAATTATATGTTTCTGGAAATATCCAAGGATGTAAGAAGACGGATACAGCCAATAGGGAAATAACTAAAATAAAGTTAATTGTAAGGTTATAAGTACTCTGGGAACTTTTTTACTCTATGTGGTTAAGTTCTGTTTCATTTTTGATATATTTTTCCTTTTCTGTATTTTATTATTTTAAATATTTGTTTTTAATAGTTAATACTATTACTGTCCTTCTAATAAAATCCTGCTTTTTGAAAATGCTATAAAATTATTAATCGCATGGTAATAAAGGAGTATTCACCTGTCGTGTATAATGCTTTTTTGATAGGGATTAATGAACTTTGTTATTTTGTATTTGGTAATATTACAAAATCATAAAAGCAAATATATTAATATTTATTTAATATATTTTAAACTAGCTGCTATTTGATTTGCTGAATTAATTTATAAATTTGCAAACAAATCCAAATAAATAGAGCTTATGAAAAGAAATTATTGCTTATCATTAGTGTTGCTTGCATTGTTTGGGATGTCTGTGCCATATTCAGCTGTTGCCGCTGATAATGTGCTAAGTTCCCAGAGTACTCAGCAAGCTAAAACAATCACAGGTAAAGTAGTGGATGTTGCAGGTGAACCGATTATTGGAGCCAGTGTATTGGTGAAAGGTTCCGGTACGGGTACTGTTACTGACATCAATGGAAAATTCTCGGTAGAAGCTCCAGTGGGTAGCACATTGGTAGTCTCATTTGTCGGATATGCTACGGAAGAAGTGAAAGTAGGAGCGGCAAGTGACTATACCGTTACCCTGAAAGATGACACCCAGTCATTGAGTGAAGTTGTTGTAACGGCGATGGGTATTAAAAAAGAGAAAAAAGCCTTAGGTTATTCGGTTTCAGATATTAACTCCAAAGAGTTGATGAAGAATAAACAAACGAATGTGGTAAACTCTTTGGCCGGTAAAATTCCCGGTGTAAATATTACGCAGGCCGGTGGTGCCGCCGGTGCCGGTTCCAATATCGTAATTCGTGGTGGTAATTCTGCCAGTGAATCTCGCGACAATCAACCTTTGTTTGTTGTAGACGGTATTATCTATGATAACTCTACGGTTAATACCGGTAATTCCGGTACCGATGGTATGACGAAAACGGCGACGACTTTCAGTAACCGTGTAATGGATATTAACCCTGAAGATATCGAAAGCATGTCTGTATTGAAAGGTGCTGCGGCTGCCGCATTGTACGGCTCCCGTGCCGCTAACGGTGTTATTATCATTACTACCAAAAAAGGAGAAGAAGGTGCTGTAAGAGTGAATGTAAGCAGTAAATATACCTATTCATGGGCTAATAAATTACCGGAAGTTCAGAATCTGTATGGCCGTGGAGAATATAATACTTCCGGTGCCTTTATTGATAAGACAATGGATTCCTGGGGAGACAGAATCGATGGGACCGCTTATGATAATATAGGCGATTTCTTCCAGGGAAGCAGTGTTTGGGATAACAGTGTCAGTGTATCCGGCGGTAGCAAAAACGGTTCTTTCTATTTGTCCGGTTCCAATTATCATCAGTCCGGTATTATTCCTACAACAGGTTATGACAAGACGACTTTCCGTTTTAATGGCGAACAAAAATACGGTATCTTGACAGTAGGAGCCAACGTTTCTTATTCACAGGCAAGTACCGATAAAACGTTGACCAGCGCGGGCTTGTACGGACAAGGAGGTAACGGCGCGATGACCGCTGTTTACGGATGGCCTATCGATGACCAAATGAGCCGTTATCTGAATGATGATGGTAGCAAATACCGTATATTGGAAGGTTTGCAGGATTTGGAAGATGATATAGAAAACCCGTATTGGATTCTGAATAAGAATACTTTGACGGACGAAACATCCCGTTTTACAGGTGCTCTTAACGCAAGTTTGAAACTGACAGACTGGTGGGATGTGTCGGCACGCGCAGGTATTGATAAATATACTACCAGTTCCAATACGCTTCGTCGCGCAGGCGGTGCGGTTAAGCAGATATATCAGAACGGTTATATGTCTAAGGGTGATGTGAACTATCAATATATAACAACGAACGTAATGTCTAACTTCCATAAGACTTTCGGGGATTTCGACTTGAATCTTTTGGTAGGTACCACCACGGAAGCTACAAAGACCACGAATAATACTCGTTGGGGATATAACTTTGTAACGGAAGGACTTTACAGCTTCAATAATATCATTAAAGCCAATCAGTATTTCAAGGAGAGTACGGTACGTAAACGTATGGTAGGTCTTTATGGAGAATTCCGTGCCTCTTACAAGAACCTTGTTTATTTGACGGTGACCGGACGTAATGATTGGTCTTCTACATTGCCGGTAAATAATCGTTCTTATTTTTATCCGTCTGTAAGCGGTTCATTCGTATTTACCGAGTTGTTGCCGAAGAATAATGTACTTTCATTCGGTAAGATTCGTGCATCCTGGGCACGGGTCGGTAAGGATGCTGATGCGTATTCTTTAGGTTATTATATGTGGCCTGTGGCTACACTGAATGGCGGCAAGTACGGTATGGGTAATAGTTGGACAGGCGGTAGTGTCGGTTTGAAGCCCGAGATACAGGATTCTTATGAATTAGGTTTGGAAATGCGTTTCTTTAACGGACGTTTAGGATTTGATTATACCTACTATCAAAGCAAGACGAAAGACCAAATCTGTGCACCGCGTTTAGCGCAGTCTACCGGATATATCTTCCTTACACTGAATGGCGGATCGGTAGAGAACAAGGGTATGGAACTCTCGATTACGGGTAAGCCTATTGTAACAAGAGATTTCCAATGGGAAACAACATTAAATCTTTCCGGTAATCGCGGACGTCTGGGTGACTTTATCGACGGCGTAGATATTTTCTATGTGACAGATGCGCAGATTGGTGCGGCTAAAGCCGGTTCAATACCGAATGGCGGTTATTTCTTAGGATTGACGGGTAATAAGTACGAAACGGCTCAAGGACCTGACGGTAAGATGTATAATGTAATTGATGCCTCTACCGGCTTATATAAAGATACGCAAGTTGAAACCAATATTGTGGGTAACCGTGAGCCGAAGCTGATAGGTGGTTTTAACAACAGTTTCAGTTATAAGAATTTCAATCTTTCCTTCTTGTTCGATATACGTTTGGGTGGCGATATCTATAACGGTACCGAATACTATCTCGTAACGAAAGGACTGAGCACGAAGACAATAAACAGAGAGTCCGTATCGTTTACAGGCGTTGTCAATACTGGTACTACGGCGAAACCTGCTTATGAAACCAAAACTATTACTTATAATGCCAATGAAACTTATCAGGTTGGTAATTCTACCCGTTCCGGTAAGTATATGATTCAGGAATATTATAAGAACTACGCAAAGAATGCTTACAACTTTATTACCGATACCAATTGGTTGCGTTTGCGTTCTATTTCTTTGTCCTACGATTTCAAGGATCTGTTGAAGAAACAAAATATAATCAAGGGACTGACTGCCACGATTACAGGAACCAACCTGTTTGTCTGGACAAACTATAAAGGTATGGACCCCGAAACATGCGTTTCCGGTTCCGGTACAGGTGGTTCCGGCTCTGCAGGTATTGACTATTGCGGTGTTCCGGCTACAGCCGGCATGTCGTTTGGCATTAATCTTACATTCTAATAACGGATTTAAAAAGATAAGAGTATGAAGAAACTAATACATATTGCACTTGGCTTGGCGCTTGTGTTCGGAATGTCTTCTTGTGAGGACTACTTGGATGTGAATGCAGATCCGGATAATCCGGTGTCCGAAACCGTATCACCGCAGCTTCGTTTGCCGTGGATACAGAACTATTACGCTTATGCGTGGGGTACGGCCAGCATGCGTACCAATACGATTGCCGGTATTATGACACAGACGGGTGGTACGGCTGCCAACAGTCTGCTGTCATCATGGAATCCGGCCCAAAGCTCATGTACTACCATCTACCAGAATTTCTATCTGGGTGCGGGTGTGAATATTGAGGCTTTGATTGATAAGGCGGAAGCAGAGGGAGCTTATCATTATGAAGGTGCGGCGTATTGCATTAAGGCAATGGGATTCATGATGATGCTCGATTTACATGGAGAATTACCTGTTCAAGAGGCATTCATCGGTAAGACAGACCCGGCTTATGACGATGGTAAGGCCATGTATGAACTTTGTATGGGCTATTTGGATAAAGCTATTGAGAACTTTGGCAAACAACAGAATCCCATTGCTCCGGCACTGAGCGCCGGTGATTTGTGGAATGGGGGAGAAGTTTCCAAATGGTTGAAATTATGTTATGGTTTGAAAGCCCGCTATTTATTGAAATTGTCAAAGAAGGCGGATTTGTATGATCCGGAGGCTATTTTGACAGCATTGAATTCCGCGCCTCAATCGAATGATGATAATACTATTATGAAACATTATAACGTAGAGGGAGATGAAGTCAATTTCACAGTAAGCGATCCTTATCAGGCTTCCGTTGTTTGGGACTGTACCGGATATGGAGGAACGCAACGCCTGACGCGTTGGTATGTTAATCTGCTGACCAATGAATTTACAGGTGGTTCGGGAACAGAAGATCCCCGTTTGACAAAGCTGGTTCCAGCTATGATGAAAAATGTAAAATTGAATGCTGATGGCAAAATAATTTCCAAGGAATGGGCACGTGATGCCGGAGTAGATGTAATACATTCCACTACTCGTGCAGAAGGTGGACCGGTAGCCGCTTTATTTGTAACGGGTGGAGAAACCGGCTATAATAAGGATAAAGGAGGTTTTGTGATAACTTATGATTTGTCCAAGGCGGATAATACAGTAAAGACGGAATTTATTACCAATGCCCAAGCCATACATCAAACTACGGTTGATGGGGATAAAGTGACTATTCTATATCAGAAAGGCTCTGCTTACTGTAATACTACAGACTATAAACGTGCGGGTGATACTATTTATGTGAACTTACGTTCCAATGGTATGGCCAATAGCGGGCGGAATACTACGGATATGTATTACTATACAGATGCGAAGTATGATTATGTAGGTGGTACGGGTACATTCTATGCACGTCCTAATTCGGATACGGATATCCTTACTTATTCGGAAATGTGCTTTATTAAAGCGGAAGTTCTTTTCCGTAAAGGAGATACTGATGGAGCGTTGAGTGCTTATAAGAAAGGTATAGAGGCAAACTTTGACCGTATGCAGGAAAAACTGAAATCATGGGAGGCTGAAGGTACGCAGAACGAGGATCAGAAACCTATGGCTGATAATGCCAAAAGTTCTTATATGGCAAGTAATGCCGTATGCCAAAATGCAGCCAATCTGACTTTATTCGAAATCATGCGTCAAAAAATTATAGCATTGGGTATCAATATTGAAAACTGGAATGATATGCGCCGTTTGGATTATGACTATGTAGATTATGACCGTCCAAATGATTTTTCCGCTGTTAGTAAGATTATAGGTACTTCTAAGGATGATCCTACTTATTGGTTCCGTCGCTTCAGCCAGAGTACTCACGAAAGTAACTATAACTTAACTCAGTTGAAAGCATCCAACAAGCAAGCTATGACAGACCCGATTTGGTCGTGTCCGGTTTGGTGGGATTGCGCAACAGATAATGAATATTATGGTTACATTAAGTAAGCGATAAATTCGTTAGTTTATAGAATGTTAAATTAAATATCTTAAAATCTTGATGTGCATATTATTTCATTGATTATCTTTGCACTCGAAAATAGATTTATAAGATATATTAAAATATTGGAGACCTAAACAGTCTTCATTCATAGATGATGATTGGAACAGTCGGTTCGTGAGAATCGGCTGTTTTTTGTTGGGTTTGTTTGCATATCAACAGCGGTAATGTTACTTTTGCAAGAAAGAACCCATTTAGTCAATGAAGTATGAAACAAGGTAAGAAATACATTTCTCCGGGAGCATGGTTCTCTATGGTTTATCCGGCAGACTGGAACGAATTTGAAGACGGGGAAGGTTCTTTCCTGTTTTATAATCCTAATGAGTGGACGGGTAATTTCCGTATATCTGCTTATAAGGGCGATACAACGTATGGTCAAGAAGCCGTTAAGCAGGAATTAAAAGAGAATACTTCGGCTGTATCTGTAATGGTAGGGCATTTAAACTGCGCATACAGTAAGGAAATGTTCGAAGAAGAGGGTACATATTATACTTCCCATCTTTGGATTGCAGGAATAGACGATGTCGCTTTTGAATGTTCGTTTACAGTGCGCAAAGGCGAATCAGTGGTAGAGGCCGAAGATATCATAGCTTCATTGGAAGTCCGCAGAGCCAATCAGAAGTATCCGGCAGAAATAATCCCGGTACGCCTTTCTGAAATTTATCAGATAAACGAGGCATACGAGTGGGTAAGTACCACAGTGAAGGAATTGCTGAAGAAAGACTTTCAAGGACAGGAAGAAGATATAGCCAATATGCAGCAGATAATGGATTATGGCAGTATCAGCGCCAAAAAGAAAGAGGTATGGCTTGCACTCGGCATTACACTTTGCGTTATTTTAGCCAATGAAGTAGACGGCTTGGAATGGTACACGCTGATTGACGGTAATCGCGAAGCGCCTGTTCTAATGAATATCGCAAGCAATACTATGATAGACCCGATGAAATTAGTATGGAGCAAAGTGAAAGCCGGAGAAACCTGCAATCTTGCAGAGGTTTATAAGAACCTGCTTTCATAACAGCCCTTATTTTGATACCCCTTGCCGTCCCGTATGGCAATTCTCAATTTTTAATTCTCAATTCTTAATTTAATAAGTTTTGGCAGCAGTAAATTCAATTCTCCAAGTAGAAAATTTAACCAAATCATTTGGCGACTTGGTACTATTCGAGAATATATCTTTTGGTCTATCCGAAGGGCAGCGTGTAGGGCTTATTGCCAAGAATGGAAGCGGCAAGTCTACATTGCTTAATATCCTTTCCGGAAAAGAAGGTTATGACAGCGGTACAATCTCTTTCAGACGCGATATAAGAGTTGGTTATCTGGAACAAGACCCTCAATATCCGGAAGAACTGACCGTATTGGAAGCTTGTTTTCATCATGGCAACAGTACCGTGGAATTGATTAAGGAATATGAACGTTGCATGGAGACGGACGGACATCCCGGTTTGGACGGGATTCTGGCGCGTATGGATCATGAGAAAGCCTGGGAATATGAACAAAAAGCCAAACAGATCCTTTCCCAACTCAAAATCCGTGATTTCAATCAACAGGTGAAATCACTTTCCGGCGGACAATTGAAACGCGTAGCGCTTGCCAATACACTTATCACCGAACCCGATCTTTTGATATTGGATGAACCCACCAATCACTTGGATCTTGACATGACCGAATGGCTGGAAGACTATCTGCGTCGTACCAACCTTACCCTGTTGATGGTGACACACGACCGGTACTTTCTCGACCGTGTCTGTTCGGAGATTATTGAAATAGACAACCGTCGGATATATCAGTACAAGGGCAATTATAGTTATTATCTGGAAAAGCGTGAAGAGCGTATCGAAGCCAAAACCGTAGAGATAGAACGCGCCAATAATCTGTATCGTACGGAACTCGAATGGATGCGACGTATGCCGCAAGCCAGAGGCCATAAGGCGCGCTATCGGGAAGACGCTTTTTATGAGTTGGAGAAGGTAGCCAAGCAACGCTTCAACAATGATAATGTAAAGCTGGATGTAAAAGCATCTTATATCGGCAGTAAAATATTTGAGGCAGACCATCTTTATAAGTCATTCGGTGATTTGAAGATACTGGATGATTTCTCTTATATCTTTGCCCGTTATGAGAAGATGGGTATTGTGGGAAATAACGGTACGGGAAAATCTACTTTCATCAAGATACTGATGGGACATGAACAAGCGGATAGCGGTGCGTTGGACATCGGCGAAACCGTTCGTTTCGGTTATTATTCTCAAGACGGGTTGCAGTTTGACGAACAGATGAAAGTCATAGATGTAGTGCGGGACATTGCGGAAGTGATAGAGTTGGGTAACGGCAAGCGTCTGACGGCATCACAATTCTTACAACATTTTCTCTTTACACCCGAAACGCAGCACAGCTATGTCTATAAGTTGAGCGGTGGCGAACGTCGCCGTCTTTATCTGTGTACGGTATTGATGCGTAATCCTAATTTTCTGGTGTTGGATGAGCCCACCAATGACCTTGACATCGTTACATTGAATGTATTGGAAGAATATTTGCGGAATTTCAAGGGATGTGTCATTGTGGTGAGCCACGACCGCTACTTTATGGATAAGGTAGTAGACCATTTATTGGTATTCAACGGTCAGGGAGACATTCGCGATTTCCCCGGCAATTACACCCAGTATCGCGACTGGAAGGATGCGAAAGCCGCTCAGGAGCGAGAGAAGGAAAAAGAAGCGGCAAAAGCTCAAGAAGAGAAGACGGCGAAAGTGCGTTTGAATGAAAAACGCCGTATGTCTTTCAAGGAGAAGCGCGAATTTGAACAACTCGAACAAGATATAGCGGCATTGGAAGCAGAGAAACAATCCATTGAAGAAGCTCTGTGTAGCGGCGCGCTGTCCGTAGATGAATTGACGGAGAAGTCGAAACGCTTACCGGAATTGGCGGATTTGATTGATGAAAAGACAATGCGCTGGCTGGAATTAAGCGAAATAGAGTCTAACTGAAGTTAGGGAATAAGTAAGTATGTATAAGTAAACGTGTAATAAGTAAACGTGTATAATAAACATGTATCAGTAAACATGCATAAGTAAATATTGAAATTTAGTTTATATCAGTAACGATGAAATAGCGTAACCTAAGGCTGAAAGCCTTTTTATCTTATAGCCCGGGGTAACACCCCGGGAATGCGAATATGAATAACATTGCGCCCTGTAAGGGCAAAAGATGAATCTGCAAATATTTTGCCCTTACAGGGCGCAGAATGCCGGGAACATTTATTCCCGGGGTGTTACCCCGGGCTATAAGATAAGAGCCTTTCAGGCTTAAAGATAAAAAAACTTTCAGCCTTAGGTTACGCTATTTCATCGTTACTGATATAAACTGATTATTACTGGTATAAACTCAGCTTTACTGATACAATCTAATTTTCAACACCTATTTAATAATTTAATTAAAGAATAAGCAGATGAGCAGGAGTAAAAATCTGACGAATTATCATAGTCACAGTCTGTATTGTGACGGACGTGCCGGTATGGAAGACTTTGTACGGTTTGCCTTGAGCGAGGGATTTACTTCGTATGGCTTTTCATCCCATGCCCCACTGCCTTTTTCTACGGCATGGACCATGGAGTGGGACCGTATGAACGACTATCTGGCAGAATTTCATCGGATGAAACAGAAATATGCTCGGAGGATAGAACTTTATCTCGGTTTGGAAATAGATTACCTGAATGAAGAGAGTAATCCGTCTATTCTCCGCTTCCGGGAGTTGCCATTGGATTATCGTATCGGTTCCGTACATATGTTGTACAATGAGAAATCGGAGGTTGTAGATGTGGATGTTCCGGCTGATATCTTCAAACAAATAGTGGATGAACAGTTTGGTGGTGACTCGGAACATGTAGTGCGTTTGTACTACGGACGGTTGAGGCGTATGTTGGAGTTAGGAGGTTTCGATATAGTAGGGCATGCGGATAAGATGCATTATAACGCGTCTTGTTATCGCCCCGGTTTGCTGGATGAGCCTTGGTACGATATGCTTGTAAAAGAGTATTTTGAGGACATTGCCGCGCGTGGTTATCAGGTGGAAATCAATACCAAGTCTTATCATGAACTGGGTACTTTCTATCCCAATGAACGCTATTTCCCGTTATTGTACAGTTTGGGGATCCGTGTTCAAGTAAATAGTGACTCTCACTATCCGGAACGGATTAATAGCGGCCGTCCGGAAGCATTACAGGCATTGAAGAAAGCCGGTTATAACACCGTAATGGAAATGTATGACGGCGCATGGCAGGAGATGCCGATAATCTTATAGTATCTTTATCAAAAGAGCAAGTTAACATCATCGCAATAATAATGTTAACTTGCTCTTTTGATAATGTTAACTTATAGGAAGCAATTATATTAATTTATTGCTTATAATACAGTTAACTTCTTGTTGGTGCTAATTATTTCTTCAATAAAAACTCATCAATCGCTTTCTTGTAAGTTGCCTTATCGGCAGCTCCGCGGAACAACTGAGGTTCGCCCTGCATCGGAATAAAGACAAATAAAGGAATACTGGTGGCATTGAACAAAGCGGCCAGTTCTTTCTCCTTATCCACATTGACTTTATATATCACGATTTTCCCGGCATATTCTTTCGCCAGTTCCTTCATGATAGGAGCCGTCATTCGGCAGGGTCCGCACCAGTCGGCGTACAAGTCGATGATGGCAGGTTTGTCACCCTTATATTTCCACTCTTTGGATTTCTCGTAATCGAATACGTCCTTGATAAACATATCTTTGTTCATTACGATTACGCTGCCGTCTTGAGTAGTTTCTTGCGTTTCCGCTTGTTTTTGTTTGGCTCCATCGGTACAGGCATAAGTCAGTATGCTTGAAAAGATGAGAGCGGTCATAGCTATAATTTTCTTCATTTTCTTAATTATGAGTTTTGTTCGATAATGGCTTTAAGCTCTTTACCGCTGATTACACCCGAATGACGCCATACGGCTTCACCTTTTCTGAACAGGATGAAAGTCGGAACCATCTGTATACGATAGCTTGCAGCTAATGCTTCATGTTGGTCTACATCGATTTTTGCGATACGCGCTCTGTCGCCAATCTCACTTTTCAATGCTTCCAATACAGGATGCATGGCTTTACAAGGTCCGCACCAGGTAGCAAAGAAATCCACCAAGACAGGTTTTTCTGATTGTATTAATTCTTCAAACTTTTCCATAATCTTTGTTTTTATAATAGTTTATGAGTATATAACAGATAAACGGGAGATTTGTTCACATTCGATTGTAAATTAGTAATAACTAATTACTCATTGCTATGTACTAATCACTAATCGTCAGCTCTTTGATAATGTGCGAAGCGCCGGCATATTTGTCTATGATGAACAAAGTATAACGAATGTCTACACAAGCTGCACGCTGTGAAGAGGGACGGAAAGCGATGTCACCTGTCAGCCCTTCATAGTTACGGTCAAAAGCCGTACCTATCAATTCACCCTTGGCATTGAACACCGGACTGCCGGAATTACCACCCGTATTGTCCGTATTTACGATGAAGCAGACGGGCATTTCTCCATCGGGCATCGCATATCGTCCGAAGTCCTTGGCCTGATATAATTGTTTTAATTTAGCCGGAACTACAAACTCCCAATTGTTGGGATCTTCCTTCTCCATCGCTCCTTTCAGAGTGGTGTAACAGCCGTACTCCACACCGTCGGCGGGCTTATAAGGCAATACGCGTCCGTAGGTCAGGCGCAGGGTGGAGTTGGCATCCGGGTAGATGGGGGTGCCGGCTTCCTGTTTCATATCCATCATTCCTTTGACCCATACTTTATGGGCGGCGTTATAGTTACGGTTGGCATCCATCATGGCGATGGTGGTTTGTAGCAGACCGTCGGTAACGGAGTACTTGAACAATGTCATCCAGTCGTTACCGAGCTTATACAAACTAGGTTTACGGATAAACTTGGCAAAGTTTTCCTTGCTGCCGAAGATGGAATATTTGAAGCAGGCATCGATAAAGGCATCACTATCACCCTTGAAACGCTTGTCGATAACCTTGAAGATACCTATGCGTTGTTCGGCGGGAATATATTTCATGTAGGTTTGCAACATCTTCTTTCCTACAATCCGCTCTACTTCGGGGAAGGGGACGGATGCGAAATATTTATCGGCTACAATTTGCAGGCTGTCGGAAGCAGCTTTTATCCTGGCTTTGTCCTTGCTCTGTAAGGCTGTGACCAATGCGGTGGTATTCGGAATCTTCATAAAGTCAAGACCCGTAATCAATGCTTCCTGAATGGCTTGCTGGTGATAGAGAGCATTACGGCGATGCTTCACGATACTGCGTATTTGGTCGAAAGCTTTCTGATAGGAACTGTCGTTTAAGGCGCGACCGCGTGCGAGGAGTTGTTCCTGTTGCGCGCGTTTCGTATCCAGTACTTTCAGGCGTACAAGTCCTTCGTTCATGCCGATGGCATTCTTCCAGTAATTGGCGGATGAGGCATACTTGCTTGCGTAGTGAATGCGTACGGCATCATCCTTCAGCATTTGTTCCATAAGGGCTTTCTGACGGACATCGCGCACGTGGTGGCGCATAAAGTTGGTGGTCTGCATACGTTCTTCCACTTCATCGGAAATCATGTAGCGCCAGTTGCGTCCGGGGAATCCCATGACGAATGTAAAGTCGCCTTCACGATAGCCGGCAAGGCTGATAGTAAGGTGCTTTTTTACCCGCAGGGGCACATTGTCCGGGTTGTAAGCTGCCGGTTGTCCGTCTTTGTCGGCGTAGATGCGGAACAAAGAGAAATCTCCTGTGTGGCGGGGCCACATCCAATTGTCCGTATCGGCGCCGAATTTGCCGATGGAAGAAGGGGGAGCGCCCACCATACGGATGTCACTGTAAGTAGTCTTGAGAAACAGGTAGTATTTATTTCCGCCATAGAACGCTTTCAGTTCCGCTTTACGGCCGGATGTCAGTGTGATGCCTTGTTCGGAAAGAAAGCGGTCGGCTATCATGGTGAGGTATTTGGGCGACAGATAATTCGTGCCGTTCGGATCGGAATCTATCTGCAATTGGTCGTTGACGTAATCCGTTACGTCCATTATCTCATCGATGTAGGTAACGGTAAGTCCTTTACAGGGAAGTTCTTCGTTGCGTGACATTGCCCAAAAACCATCGGTCAGATAGTCGTGCTCCACACTGCTGTGTTGCTGGATAGCTCCGTAACCGCAGTGATGATTGGTCAGTACCAGTCCTTCTGCCGAGATAACCTCGCCTGTGCAGCCGCCACCGAAGTGTACTACCGCATCTTTCAGGGCTATACCGCCGGGATTGTATATCTGCTCGGCAGGAATCAGCAGACCGAGCTCCGTCATGGCGACTTCATTTTGTTGTTTGAGGTCGGTCAGCATCCACATCCCTTCATCGGCATAGGTGGAAAGAACTCCCGATGTAAGGAATAATGATAGTATTGATAGTCTTAAATGTTTCATAATAAATGTGCGTTAGAAGGTATTATGAGAGGGGGGAGTCTCTGTGTACGACTGAGGTACCCTAAGTATACGACTGAGGGTATCTCAGTCGTATACTTAGGGTACCTCAGTCGTATTGTGTGTGGCCGGGAAAATAACGGTTACTCGACTATGTTCATTTCTTTTATCAGGTGTCCGCAGTCTCCCAGTTTTTCCAGAATAAAGAGTACGTAGCGGATATCCAGTGCGATGCAACGTTGCAGGTTGTTATCGAAATTGATGTCACCGCTCAGGGATTCCCAGTTGCCGTCGAACGCGCAGCCAATAAGTTGGCCTTCACCATTGATGACCGGGCTGCCGGAGTTACCGCCGGTAATATCGTTGGTCGTCAGGAAGCAAACGGGCATTGTACCGTCCGCCATGGCATACCGTCCGAAATCTTTATTAAGGATAAGCTCTTTCAGCTTGGCAGGTACTACGAACTCACGGTCTTCGGGGTTCTCTTTTTCAAGAATACCGTCTGTGGTGGTATAGTAATTGTAGTGCACTGCATCACGCGGGCTGTATGATTTCACGTTACCGTAAGTCAGACGGATGGTGAAGTTAGCGTCCGGATAAGACGGTACGGGCAGCTTCATTTCACCTAAACCGCGGATGTATGCTTTGTGCAGCAGGTCAAGGCCTTCACTCAACGCTTTTTCTTCCATGGCGACAGCTCTTAACTTTTCTACTTTTGAACGGGAATAAGCTGTGGCGGGGTCTTTCTCGATAGCCTTTATGGTTGGCTTTCTCATGAACTTGTCAAAGTTGGCACGGTTGGAGAGGATGGAGTTGTCGTATATATCATCTATAAAAGCGTTGTAGTCGCCTTTGTATTTGTTCTGAACGGTCAGATAGAAAGCGGGAAGCTCTTCCGGTTTCAGCTTTTGGGCGAGAGCCGGCAAAATGGCTTTGGCTACGGCGCGGTCTACTTCATGGTCGTAGTCTTTGTTGTGGATGTCGTTGAATACTTCTTCCAGTTGCGCCGTGCTTGCGGTGAGCAGTGAATCGTTTTTCTCTTCCAGCGCGGTTTTAATCTTGTCCATAATCATGTACGGACTGCCAAATTCAATGGCGCCGCTCAATGCTTCGTACAGGTAATTGAGCTGGCGGGTAACGGGCATTCTTTTGGCGATGATACCGTCCATCTTGTCTACCACGCCTTCGTATTCAGGTTTGCCTTTGGCAAATTCGGCGAATTTCTTTTCCTGTTCCGCTTTGGTACCCAATACGTCGTTGTCGATGATTGCCTTGTTCATGCCGATGGAGTTCTTCCAATAGTTACTGCTTCCGGCAAACTTATTGGCATACTGGATACGGGTTTTATCGCTGGCATCCATATATTTGCGCAACACATCGAGGCGGACGCCGCGCATGTCAATCATGGCTTGGTTGTCTGCTTCCATGCGTTCTTTCACTTCCGATTGGGTGAGGTAACGGCTGGTTCTGCCGGGGAAACCCATAATCATGGCATAGTCATTCTCTTGCAGGCCTTTGATGGAAATCGGCAGATATTTAGGAGTTTGCAAAGGTACGTTGTCCTTGGAATATTCGGCAGGTTCTCCGTTCTTGTCGGCATAGATGCGGAACATGGAGAAATCGCCCGTATGGCGAGGCCACATCCAGTTGTCTGTTTCACCGCCGAACTTTCCTACTGAGGAGGGGGGAGCGGCTACCATCCGTACATCGCTATATACCTTATAGTAGAACAGGTAGAATTTATTTCCTGCATAGAAGGGCAATGCTTTTACCTCGATACCCGGTTTGCCGTTCAAATCGCTCTTTTCCAGTTCTTCTTTGGCGAGTTTGTTGAGAAACGGAGCTGTCAGCGCATTGACTTCCGTCACTTCTCCGGCTTTGACTTTCTCGTTTACGAGGCCGGTGATGTCTACGATACGATGTACGAAACGGAATTTCAATCCCGGAGTAGGCAACTCTTCACTGCGGCTTTTAGCCCAGAAACCGTCTGTCAGGTAATCGTGTTCTACCGAGCTGTGTTGCTGGATTGCTCCGTAACCGCAGTGGTGATTGGTAAGGATTAATCCTTCCGGTGAGATGATTTCACCGGTACAACCGCCGCCAAAGATACCAACGGCATCTTTCAGTGATACACCGTTCGGGTTATATAAATCATCGGCTTCGAGTTTTAATCCCTGTTTCTTCATCATGTCGGTGGAGTTCTGCTGCTTCATGAGTTGCAGTAACCACATTCCTTCGTCTGCGCGTACGGAGCAGACTGTCAGCACGGCAATAGCCGCAATCAAATACTTCGTTAATTTCATCCTTGTTATTGTTATTAATTAATTTACTATATGTTATTTGAATTTTCCTTCCCGGATGGCGTCCATGATATTGGCAGGCGGACGCTGATTCAGCAATTCCTGTTTCATAAAGTCCATGTAAGGAGCTACATGCTTGAAGAATTTCCGGTAACCGGCACAAAGGTAGTTCAGTCCGGGCTCACCGTTTGCGGTATGTGCAAAGCGGTTTTTAGGACATTCGCCGTTGCAGGCGAACAGCCATTCGCACTCCCGGCACTGGGTAGGGAGTGATTTTTGTTTCATCAGTCCGAAAGCCTGCTGTTGCTCGCTGTACATCATTTCAACCAGTGTTTTCTGATAGATGTTTCCTAATTTATATTCCGGAAATACAAAGTGGTCGCAGGCATATACATCACCGTTGAACTCCATTACGCCGGCATGCCCGCAGGTCTTTGCCATAGAGCATACGCCCGGTTGCTCACCCACCCAGTTGGCAAGGGTGGAGTCGAAGAGCTGGATATAATAAGTCCCCACATCTTGTTTCACCCATTCATCGAACAGGGCGCAGAGGAAGTTTCCCCATTGTTCCGGACTGACGGAGAAATCAGCCAGTTCGGCAGCCTTCTCCTTGTCGGCCAGTGAAGCCAGATGACGTCCGTCTTGATGCGGTGTAATCCGTTCTACGATAGGAGCGAACTGGATATAGCGGGAACCTATCTCTTTAAAGAAATTATAGAATTCAAGGGGATAGTCGGCGTTGAAGTCGTTCACTACCGCCATCGCGTTCCATTCCACCCCATGTTTTTTCAGCAGGTTGATGCCTTGCATCACTTTGACGAAAGAAGGCTTTCCAAGCCTGTTTTTGCGGTACTCGTCGTGAAACTCCTGCGGACCGTCGATGGACACGCCTACCAGCCAATTGTTCTCTTTGAAGAACTCGCACCATTCGTCGGTAAGCAACGTACCGTTTGTCTGTATGCAGTTATCAATCGTCCGGCCGTTGGCGTACTTTTTTTGCAGTTCCATAGCCTTTTTGTAGAAGGCCAACGGGCGCATCAGGGTTTCTCCGCCATGCCAGGTGAATAATACTTGCGGCATCGTTTGCGAATTGATATATTCTTCAATGAACTTTTCCAGCAGTTCATCGCTCATCACATGTTTGGGATTGTTTACATACAGTTTGGACTTCTCCAGATAATAGCAATAATCGCATGCCAGGTTGCATACAGCCCCTACGGGTTTGAGCATTACATAAAGAGGTTTGGCGAAAGGAGCATAGGTTGACATGTATATTTCTCCGGTTTTATGATTTATGATTGTGCAAAAATACGTAAACCAAATGAAAATTCCTTTCTTTCTATCCGGTTTATAAGGAATATTAATACCTTTGCCACGTGTAATTCATAAATCGTTTCCTGCATGATTAGAATGAATGTAAACTATATCTTGCCTTTTTTGTTGTTACTTGTGTCTTTCTCTTCTTGCAGTCGCAAATATAAGATTGAAGGAAATTCTTCGGTAACCAGTCTCGATGGTAAAATGTTATTTCTTAAAACACTGCAAAACGGGCAGTGGGTAACAATTGACTCGTCCGAGGTGGTTCATGGACTATTTTCGATGAAAGGCCCCGTAGATTCGGTAATGATGGTGACGCTGTATATGGATGACGAGGGTATTATGCCTTTGATTCTGGAAGATGGCAGGATTGAGATAATCATTTCCAATTCACAGCTGTCGGCTAAGGGAACCTTGTTGAACAACGCGTTGTATGAGTTTATAGAGAAGCGTAATGCAATGGAAGTTGAAATGGGAGAACTGGAGCGAAAAGAAGCGCGTATGGTGTTGGATGGCGCCAACTTGGAAGATGTACACGAACAATTGGCTAAGGAGGAAGAAACATTAGCCAAAGAGATGAATGATTATGTGAAAGACTTCATCATTGAAAATTATGAGAATGTGCTTGGTCCGGGAGTGTTTATGATGATGTGCAGCACACTGCCGTATCCTATAATGACACCCCAGATTGAAGATATAATGAGAACCGCTCCCCTGATTTTTAAGGAAAACGCTTCTGTAAAAGATTTCCTTTCCAAAGCCAAACAAAACATGCAGCTGCTGGAAGAACATAAGCGCTTGCAGCAGAGTTCGGAAACCACAGCCATGCAACATTAGTACTTTCACTCATCTTGCCGATATTCGAGAGATTTGTTACATTTATGTAACTAACAAATTAAGTAGAAGTATGGCAAGAATAAAAAGTACGAATGTTCTTTCGTTTTTTAAAGAACAGATTACACTGCTCGAATCGAGCAATAAATTGGGTACGGCAAGGAATTACCGTCGCACCCTCAGTAGCTTTTCCCTGTTTCTGGAAGGCAGGGATATTCCTTTCAGGCTGCTCGATGAGCCGCTGGTTATCCGGTATGAAAGCTGGCTCCGGTCGAGAGGCGTTTTACGTAACAGCTCTTCATTTTATATGAGGGTTTTGCGTTCCGTATATAATAAGGCGGTTACAAAGCGGCTGGTCAAGCAGACTTTCCCTTTTCAAAATGTATATACGGGAGTGGATAAAACCCGTAAACGGGCGATAGACGAACAGCACATACTGGATTTGTGTAAGCTGAGTTTACCGGCATTATCTCCATTGGCCTTGGCCCGCGACCTTTTTCTTTTCAGTTATTGTACACGGGGAATGGCTTTTGTCGATATGGCGTTCCTGTGTAAAAAGAATATACACAACGGCTATATCTGCTATACCCGTAAAAAGACCGGGCAGCAACTTGTCATCCGTGTCGAGCCTCTTATCCAGAAAATCATCAGCCGGTATGCCGGACAAACGAAGCGTTCGCAATACCTTCTTCCCATCATTTCCTCGGAAGATCCGGTGATAGCTTTTTCCCAGTATCAGACGGCGCTGGGGTATTACAATAAGCTGTTGAAGAGGATTTCCAAGATTCTTGATCTCGATATATCGCTGTCTTCCTACACCGCGCGCCATTCATGGGCTACGGCGGCACGCAATCATAATGTGCCGATTTCGGTTATTAGTGCAGGAATGGGACATACTACGGAGAAAACAACACAAATTTATTTAGCCAGTTTGGAAAGTTCCGTTATCGATCAGGCTAATCAAAGCATATTATCAGCTTTGGTATAGGCTTGCGGCCATACATTGTATTGTTCGATATAATGTATAAATCTATATCGTTTCTATACAAGAGACGTTACAGATTTATCGGCAAAAGTAAACCTTTTCTGATAAAGATGAGAGTAATTGAAAGGTATTTTTTGATACATTAACAAACAAGATTGCTTGATAATTTGTTGTAAGTGATTTTTGGACAAAATTTATAGGGCTGATTATTATTGATTAATAGAGATTTAGCTGGCAGAGGCGAGCTGAAAGCGTTAAGTAAAACACTCCTGTTTTATGATTTTCGGGAAGAGGGTTATAACTGCTTAGCCAATCTATGTCTTATTCTTTGACTTCTGTGTACAAAGCATGCGGAATTATCATTTATTAATAGTACAAAATACATCTATACGTTTTGTATAAGATTGATTATTAGTAATTTATTGACATGTGCTATTTCTTGTATAGAAATGGTATAACGGATGTATTGAATAAAAGTATCTCATAATCAATTGATATATAAAGTGTTAGTTTGATGTTGAGGAGCCAAGAGTACATCCGCTTTTCTTGTTTTGATAAATACTTTACATGAATAATGATGAAGAAAATATAGTGTGGTTTGCTATGCGCGCTCCTTTTTGCAAGGAGCTGGAGGCAAAGCGGCTGTTGGATAAACAGGCTATAGAAAACTTTGTTCCCATGTGCTATAAAGTATTTGAGAAGAATAACAAGAAAAGGAAAGAACTGGTTCCCGCCGTTCACAATTTGATATTCGTTCGTACCACCCGGCGGATTATCAGGGAAACCAAAAGAACTATTCCGTTTCTGCAATACATCACGATGCCGGATGCCGGTAAAAACTCTCCTATAATTGTGCCGGATATACAAATGCAGCAGTTTATTTCCGTATCCCGACTGCATAATGAACGTTTAATTTATCTAACTCCGGAAGAAATTAATTTGGCCAAAGGTACGCGGGTTCGTGTGTTGGGCGGTCCGTTTGACGGTGTAGAGGGAGTATTTGTAAAGGTAAGAGGCTGCAGGAGCAAACGTGTTGTCATACTCATGCAAGGTATTCTTGCTGTTGTCGTTGCGGAAGTGAAACCTGATCTTATAGAAGTCATTGGCTGATGACTGTTGTTTTAAAGAAATGAAACCATGACATTCATTACTTTGTTAGAAGCGGCTATTATTATTTATTTGGCGGTATACAATATTCGTATCATCCGTAAGATGGATCGCTTGAAGAAGCAACTCCGGAGTTCTTCACCGGATAAGCCGAATCCAAAAGAAACTTTGGATACTCCTCTACCTGTTATCCAAGAGACGGAACCGGAGAATAAGAGTGCAGAACCGAAAGCCGATGGTGAAACTAAAGTAACGGATTCTACAAAGGACAAGAAACTCTTTGAGCGGATAAACCGTACTATTATTGATGAACAATTATTTCTCGACCCGGAATTCTCAAGGGAGAAGTTTATCAGGCTCGGACTCATCAATAAGAATAAAGTGGCGCAGCTACTTCAGCAATACGCCAATACCAATCTCAACGGCTATATTAACAGCCTGCGTTTGGAATATGCCTCGAAGCTGATACAGACCCAACCGGACATACCTATCAAGGCTGTTGCCATAGATTCCGGTTTCAATAGTTCACGTACGTTTTACCGGCTTTTCCAGCAGAAGTATGGAATGACTCCGGCTGAATATAAAGAGTCTCTTCACGGAGTATCTTGATGTTGATTTTTATATACTAAGTTTATATGATATTACAAATAGCAGATTGGCTGATGGAGGTATCGTGTGGCAATGAAGTCGCAGACCGATTACAGAACCTGAAGCCGTTTCTCCTGCCGGAGATGCCCGTATGTTCCCGTTCCCATATATGCCGGTTGGAGTTGGGTTGCAAGTTTCCCATTAAAGAAACTGCTCCCGATGTAGTGAACCATCCGGATGGACGGACAATACATATATGGCTTACCGCCGATTATTGCTACATTTCATTAACTCCTTACAGGAGCCCTCATACCTATTGGTTGCGTACCGACCGCCGGTGGAGAAATGTACAAACCGATTTGCTTCCGGAAACTTCCGAGGATTATGCGCTCCTGAATGATTTTATCATGATTTCTTTTATTTATAGCGCAGCGTTTCATGGGGGAGCATTGATACACGCGTCTTGCATAGCCATCGATGATAAGGGAGTGGCTTTTGTGGGACCATCGGGCATTGGCAAAAGTACCCACTCGCAGTTATGGCTGAAACATATACCCGGCGCGCGTTTGTTGAACGATGACCAACCTATACTGCGCCTGATGCCGGGGGGAGAAGTAATGCTATTCGGCTCTCCCTGGAGTGGAAAGACTTCCTGCTATATCAATGAAGGTGTCAGACTGGAAACTATTTTCTGTATGGAGCAGGCAGATGAAAACCGTGCGGTTCGCATGGACGGGATAGAAGCTTTCCGCATGCTGCTGAGTTCCACTTCCCTTATCGGGCGGGATAGTTTGAGCTTTGCCGTTATCAGCGGTACGCTTGCACAGATTGCAGGAAGTATCCCGACATTTACTTTATACAATAAGCCCGAACAAGAGGCCGCCTTGCTGAGCTATAATATCTTTAAAGATAAATAGGAATATATGATTATTGCTGTCGATTTTGACGGAACTATCGTCGAGCATCGCTATCCGGCTATAGGCAACGAAATTCCTTTTGCCATCGAAACGTTGAAGCGCCTTTCCGAGGAGCGCCACCGGCTTATTCTGTGGAGCGTTCGCGAGGGCAAACTGCTGGAAGAGGCTGTCAGTTTTTGTAGCGACCGGGGGCTGAAATTCTATGCTGTCAACAGTAACTATCCGGAAGAGAACAAGAACCATGAGAACTTCTCCCGTAAGCTGAAAGCCGACCTCTTTATCGACGACCGTAATGTGGGCGGATTGCCCGATTGGGGACTTATCTACCGTATGATACACGAAAAACTGAACTATGAAGATATATATCGGGAAGCCTGCCGTTCGGCAGAGCATCCCAAACCCAAAAGTTTAATAAAACGACTCTTGGGGTAAGTAGGCCGAATCAAACGAAACATTAAACAAAACAAGTATATGAATATTAGAAGAATTCTTCTGTTACTGTTGCTCCCGCTGTTATTTTCAGCTTGTACGTCTTATAAAAAGTCTTTGTATCTTCGAGACGATGAGGTCTTGGAGATGGTGCCTCAAAAGGGTATGCTTTACGAGTATCGCATTATGCCTAAGGATGAACTGACTATCTTGGTCAGTACTTCCGCTCCCGAAGCTTCGGCTCCGTTTTATCGGAAGATTGGGCAGGCGAAAGACCAGCCTACACAAAATCAAGGCTTGGGTGATGCAAAGCTGTTAGCTTACTTGGTAGACAATGACGGTTATATCGATTTTCCGGTATTAGGCATGATTAAGGTCGTAGGACTTACCAATCGAGAATGTGAGGCTTTGCTGCGTCAGAAACTTCGCCATTATCTCAATGAAGACCCTAACGTTACGGTGCGTACTTCCAACTATCAAATCAGTGTATTGGGTGAGGTGAGTAAACCGGGTACTTATACTATCAGTGATGAAAAAGTCACTATCTTCCAGGCATTGGCACAGGCGGGAGATATGACTCTGTTTTCTGTCCGTGATGATGTGCAGCTCCTGCGTGAGGATTCTGTGGGCAGACGTCATGTCATTCATCTGGATCTTACAGCAGCCGACATCTCTCTCTCTCCTTATTATTATCTTCAGCAAAATGATGTGGTTTATGTAAAGCCCACTAAAGCAAAAGTGCGTTCCAATACATTCAGCAATAATTCATCTATTTGGATTAGTCTGTTGAGTTTGGCTACTACTCTTGCTTCTCTAATTGTAGTTATTGTCAAATAAGTATTCTATTAAGATGAAAGAAGAACAATTTAATGAATTCCTTCAGGACGAAGATAAAAAAGTCGATTATAAAACCATTGTTTTTGAATATCTGCTTTATTGGCCTGTTATCCTTGCTTTTCTTGTAGTTACTTTAGCGGGAGCCTATGTATATCTCCGCTACCAAGCACCGGTTTATAGCGTCAGTTCCACGGTTCTGATAAAGCAGGGAGATAAAACGAAGTATAGCGCATCTTCATCCTTGGCTTCCATGCAAGACTTGGGTATGCTTTCCATGGCCAATAATTTTGATAATGAGTTGGAAATACTCCAATCATACACATTGGCACGAAAGGTGGTGGATGCCTTGAATCTCTACATCAGCTATAAGGAAGATGGCAATTTCGGTTACGACCATATTCTTTATAAGACTTCGCCTGTACAGGTATGGATGGCTCCCGATGAAGCGGAAAAACTTCCTTCCGCTCTGCAGGTAAAGTTGGATTGTACGCCCGATGGCAAGGTGGGAGCTACGCTTACTTATTCTGTAAGAGGAGAAGAACGAAGTATAGGCAAGTCATTCGATAAACTACCGGCCGTATTCATTACTCCTGTAGGAACGTTGAATTTCTCTGCTGCTTCGGACAGTGTTGTGGCTCATATATCTACTCCTCGCACACTAACTGCTACAATTATCCCCCCGTCGGTAGCGGCTGATGGATATAAAGGACGCTTGAGTGCGGAACCTACGGGTGAGTATACTTCTATCGTACGTCTCACTTTCCATGACAGCAGTATCCGTCGTGGTATGGATTATCTCGATATGCTGGTAGCGCTCTATAATAGTGATGCCAACGATGATAAGAATCAGGTGGCAAGCCGTACCGCCCAGTTCATTGACGAGCGCATCCATATCATCAATACGGAACTCGGCACTACGGAAAGCGAACTGGCGGATTATAAGCAGCGTGCCGGCCTCACCAATCTGAGTGCCGATGCACAACTTGCTCTGCAGGGAAGTTCCGAATACGACCAGAAGCGTGCTGAGAACACCAATCAGCTGCGTCTGATAAATTTCTTGCGAGGCTATATTGACAATCCGGACAATAAGTATGAAGTAATCCCCGCCAATGTCGGTTTGACAGATGCCGGACTGACTAATGTGATAGCCCAATACAATGAAATGCTCATTGAGCGTAAACGCTTGTTGCGCAGTTCCAATGAGAATAATCCGATGCTCATCAATCTGGACACTTCCATCTCCGCTACCCGCAACACTGTACTCACTACTGTGGAAAGTGTAGAGAAAGGATTGCAGATTACCCGCAACAATCTGGATTTGGAAGCACGTAAGTATCAGACACGTATCAGCAATGCCCCGCAGCAGGAACGTGAACTTATCAGTATCACCCGTCAGCAGGAAATCAAAGCGAATCTTTACCTGATGCTTTTGCAGAAGCGCGAAGAAAATGCTATTACTTTAGCTGCCGTAGCTAATAACGGACGTGTTGTCGAGGAACCCCGGGCTAAAGGATTGGTTGCCCCCAATGGCCGGAACATCTATATGATGGCGCTGGTTTTGGGTTTGGCGTTCCCCATTGGATGCATCTATCTTTCTCGCCTGCTTCGGTTCAAAATAGAGGGACGTGCGGATGTGGAGCGTATCACCAATGTCACAATAGTAGGCGATGTGCCCCAAATCAAATATCCGGAAGGGCAACCCATTGTAGTAAATGAGAACAAGAACGGGCTGATGGAAGAGGTATTCCGTAGTGTGCGTACCAATATTCAGTATATGTTGCAGGAAGGCCAAAAGGTAATTCTTTTCACTTCTACTACTCCCGGAGAAGGTAAAAGCTTCAATGCGGCAAATCTTGCTGTCAGCTTTGCTTTGATGGACCGTAAAACCGTTATTGTCGGTATGGACATCCGTAAACCGGGACTAAATCGTATGTTTGCTCTATCTCATAAAGAAAGGGGAATTACTCAATATTTGGCATCTCCCAGAGATACGGATTTGTTGTCACTTTGCCAGCAATCTTCCATTTCTCCCAATCTTTATATCCTGCCGGGTGGAGCGATACCGCCTAATCCTACGGAATTGGTGGCGCGCCAATCCCTCGACCAAGCTATTGAGATATTGAAAGAGCATTTCGATTATATCATTCTCGATACGGCTCCTATCGGTATGGTTACCGATACCCGATTGATAGCTCGTGTGGCAGATTTAAGTGTTTATGTCTGCCGTGCCGACTATACGCATAAGAATGATTACGAACTGATTAACGAACTGAAGCATGATGAAAAATTACCTAATTTGTGTACGTTGATTAATGGTATCAACATGGATAAGCGTAAGAATGGCTACTATTATGGCTACGGCAAGTATGGTAAGTATGGTAAATATGGCTATGGTAAGAAGTATGGTTACGGCTATGGCTATGGTTATGGAAAGGATAATAAATAATAAAAAGTGAAAAATGAAGAAAGTCGCATTAATTACAGGTATTACGGGGCAAGACGGTTCATTTCTTGCCGAGTTTTTGATTGATAAGGGATACGAAGTTCACGGTATTCTCCGTCGTTCTTCTTCTTTCAATACAGGGCGTATCGAGCATCTTTATTTGGATGAATGGGTACGTGATATGAAAAAAGACCGTTTGGTAAACCTGCATTATGGAGATATGACGGATAGCAGTTCTTTGATTCGCATCATTCAACAGATACAACCAGACGAAATATACAATCTGGCAGCACAAAGCCATGTCAAGGTTTCGTTCGATGTTCCCGAATACACGGCGGAAGCCGATGCGGTAGGTACACTCCGTATGTTGGAAGCTGTTCGTATTTTGGGGTTAACTCATAAAACCAAAATCTATCAGGCTTCCACATCCGAACTGTATGGTAAAGTGCAGGAAGTTCCCCAAAAGGAGACTACTCCTTTTTATCCCCGTAGTCCGTATGGTGTGGCAAAGCAGTATGGCTTTTGGATAACAAAAAACTATCGTGAGAGCTACGGTATGTTTGCTGTGAATGGCATACTTTTTAATCACGAAAGTGAACGTCGTGGTGAAACTTTTGTAACAAGAAAAATAACTCTTGCTGCTGCTCGTATCGCACATGGGCAGCAGGATAAGCTGTATCTTGGTAATCTGGATGCACGTCGTGATTGGGGATATGCCCGTGACTATGTGGAGTGTATGTGGATGATTCTTCAGCACGATTCTCCTGAAGACTTTGTGATAGCCACAGGCGAGATGCATACAGTTCGTGAGTTTGCCACATTGGCTTTCCGCGAAGCGGGTATGGAACTTCGCTGGGAAGGAGTAGGTGTTGAGGAAAAAGGTATTGACATAAAAACCGGTAAAGTATTAGTAGAAGTTGATCCTAAGTATTTCCGTCCCTGTGAGGTAGAGCAGTTATTAGGAGACCCTACAAAGGCTAAAACATTATTAGGATGGAATCCTACTAAGACGAGTTTTGAGGAATTAGTACATATTATGGTGGAGCATGATATGCAATGGGTGGTAAGGGATTTTTGATATTTTTTTATTTATTGTAAGGTAATTGTATGGCAGAAGTTGTAAAAATAGCAGTGGCAGGAACTGGTTATGTAGGTTTGAGCATGGCAGTTCTGTTAAGTCAATATCATCAAGTCGTAGCTGTAGATGTGTTGTCAGAAAAAGTGGAATTGATAAATAATCGAAAATCTCCTATCCATGATGAATATATAGAGAAATATTTGTCAGAGAAAAAACTGAATTTAGTAGCTACATTGGATGCTTTGAGTGCTTATAAAGATGCTGACTTTGTTATAATAGCAACTCCTACCAATTATGATTCAGTGAAAAATTACTTTGATACAAGTCATGTGGAGGAAGTTATTGATTTAGTGTTGCAGGTGAATCCTGATGCAGTGATGGTTATTAAAAGTACTATTCCGGTAGGCTATTGCCATTCGCTTTATGATAAATACACGGCAAAAGGTTTTCCTAAATTGAACTTGCTTTTTTCTCCTGAATTTTTGAGGGAAAGCAAGGCTCTTTATGATAATCTTTATCCAAGTCGTATTATTGTAGGTACAGACATGGACAATTCTTATCTGGTAGAGATTGCACAAACTTTTGCTACTTTGTTACGAGAGGCATCCAATAAAGAGGATGTTGCTACATTGTTAATGGGATTTACCGAGGCTGAAGCTGTAAAATTGTTTGCTAATACCTATTTGGCTTTGCGTGTGAGCTATTTTAATGAACTCGATACATATGCAGAAATGAAAGGACTTGATTCAGCTGCTATTATTCGTGGGGTATGTCTTGACCCACGAATAGGAACGCATTATAATAATCCTTCGTTCGGTTATGGTGGCTATTGTTTACCTAAAGATACTAAACAACTTTTGGCAAATTATTCTGACGTGCCTGAAAATTTGATTCAAGCTATAGTAGAAAGTAATCGTACTCGCAAGGATTTTGTTGCAGACCGTGTGCTTCGCCAAGCAGGCTATTATGATTATTATAGTCGTGGCGATTTCAAACCATGCGAGGAGAAAAATTGTACAATAGGTATATATCGTCTGACGATGAAAAGTAACTCAGATAATTTTCGTCAAAGTAGTATTCAAGGGGTTATGAAACGTATCAAAGCAAAAGGTGCAAAAGCTGTTATTTATGAGCCTACATTAGAGGATGGAAGTACATTTTTTGGTAGTCGAGTGGTAAATGATTTAAATAAATTTAAAGAACAAAGCGATACGATTATAGCCAATAGGTATGATTCTTGTTTAGAGGAGGTTAGAAATAAAGTTTATACGAGGGATATTTTTAGAAGGGATTAAGCATAATATGAGATGCACTAACTTATTTTATGAACTTTAAAATGTAGGACTAAACTTCAATTATAGCCATGTCCACAACTTCAGAAAACAACAAGCGTATAGCCAAAAACACACTGCTGCTGTATTTTAGGATGTTATTTATGATGATAGTCAGCCTATATACTAGCAGAGTTGTACTATCCACATTAGGTGTAGAGGACTATGGTCTTTACAATGTAGTAGGAGGCATAGTCGTTGTCCTTTCCTTTTTAAACTCTGCCATGGCTGGAGCTACCCAACGATACTTAAATTTTGAAATGGGTCATGGTGACTCAGTAGCACTCAAACGAGTTTTCTCTACCAGTCTGCTTATTCACTTCATAGTATCAGGGGTAATACTTCTTATGGCTGAAACTTTAGGATTGTGGTTCCTAAATAATCACATGGTTATAGCTGAAGATAGAATAATGGCAGCAAACTGGGTATATCAGTTTTCCATTGCCTCTTTTATATTAACCGTACTTAGTGTGCCCTATAATGCGACTATCGTAGCACATGAAAAGATGTCGGCATTTGCCTATATCAGCATTATTGAAGTGGTTTTAAAACTCCTTATTGTTTATTTAATACAAGTACTGCTGTTCGATAAACTCATTATGTATGGTTTCCTAATCATGCTAATAAGTGTCACTATTCGTATTATCTATGGCACGTATTGCAAAAGGAAATTTATAGAAGCGACATTCTCCAAACAAAATATAGATAAATCTCTCCTAAAGAACATGTTGAGCTTTTCTTCATGGACTATTTTTGGTAACTTAGGCTATATTCTGCATACACAAGGTATAGCCATTGTAATTAATATGTTTTTCGGTGCAGCTGTAAATGCAGCCCAAGGCATTTCCAATCAGGTGAATAGTGCTGTAAGCGGTTTTGTCTCCAATTTCCAGATGGCTCTCAACCCGCAAATAGTAAAGAACTATGCAGCAGGAAATTTAGAAGATATGCACAAACTTATGTATCGGGGATGCCGTTTTTCTTTCTTTCTAATCTCAATATTCGCTATACCGCTAATTATTGAAGCTCCTGCCATACTCAACTTCTGGCTGGAAGAAGTACCAGAATATACCATCATATTTGTTCGTCTGATTTTACTCATATCAGTATGTAATTCCTACTCTAGTATAATGGCTACTGCACAAGGAGCTACTGGAAAAATTAAGATTTACCAAATCACCCTAACCACTATAGGGGCTCTTCATGTACCTTTCACCATACTGCTATTTTACTTAGATTATGAGCCCTATTATTGTTCATGGGTATATTTAGCTATAATTGTTATATTACAAATAATCCGCATTAGTTTTGTAAGTAGAAGTACCCAAATGCCTATCAAAGGATTTATCAGAATGGTTTTAGTACCTTGTTTCATAGTACTAATCATTAGCAGCCTAATACCATGTATTCTGCACCAAATTATATCAACAAACTTTGGGATGACAACAGTAAATATAATCGTGTCATTTATTTGGACATTTATAACAATAATGTTTGTAGGATTAGAGAAAAGTGAAAGACTCATGATTTTAGAACGGATAAATAAAAAAAATAAGAAATATTAATTCATTAAGAGTTCAATTGAACAAAAATAGTCCTTTCAAAAAGCAGCTCTTATTAAAAGAGATAACAATGAATACCAAAAAGATTATCAAAAAAGTGTATCATAAGCTATTTGCTCAAAAAGTATATGTAGAAAGAGTTACTAAGCCCTATGTCATAAACCTTATAAAAGAAGGAAGATATAAAGATAAAGTAGCTATCGTAACAGGTGGAAGTGGAACTATTGGTCGAAGCATAGCCTGTCGTTTAGCTATAGAAGGAGCTACTGTTATCGTGGTTGGTCGAAACAAAGATAAACTAGAAAAAGTATCTACCGAAATAAGTAATTATGGAAAGATTGATTTTCTTGTAGCCGACATATTAAATGAACCAGATATACAATCTCTATTCACATATGTAGCACAAAAATATGGTTCTATCGATTTCCTAGTCAATGTGGCTGGTGGAGGTTCTCGTGAAAAAATGGCTGGACTTGATGAACAGGAGATAGATGTAGTAAAGAATGTAATAGAGACCAATCTTATAGGCACTATGACTTGCTGTAAATATGCTGCAAAGTTCATGAAAAAGAAAAAAAGTGGTCGTATTATAAACATGTCATCTACAGTCGGCATACGAGGTCTAGCACGTTATTCTGAATATGCAGCAACCAAGGCAGCTATTATCTCAATGAGCCAATCATTAGCGATGGAATGGGGTAAAGACGGTATTAGAGTCAATGTTGTAACCCCAGGTATTGTACAGCGTGGTATAATAGCTGATGATGCACTTTCTCATATCCAATCAACTAACTTTTTACAATCTTTTGGCACACCTGAAGACATTGCCCATATGGTAAATTTTCTATTAAGCGAAGAAGCATCATTTATCACTGGACAAAACTTTATTGTTGACGGTGGAAGAAGTTTAGGCTTAAAAGGATGTTAATAATAAAAAATAAAAAGATGTTTTCAACTAAAAAAAATGTTCTGCAACTATTGAGTTTACTAAAAGCTCATGGAGTAAGTAAATTCGTGGTATCACCTGGAAGCCGTCACATCCCAATCGTAATTTCCATGGAATGTGATCCCTTTTTTCACCTTTATTCTGTTGTTGACGAACGAAGTGCTTCTTTTTTTGCTTTAGGATTAATTCAAAAAAATAATGAACCCGTAGGTATTATTTGTACTTCGGGCACCGCTTCAGCAAACTATTGTTCTGCTATTTCTGAAGCCTACTACCAACACTTACCTTTGCTTGTTATTACAGCAGATAGACTTCCATGTTATTTAGACCAGCAAGAAGATCAAATGATTCATCAATCTACAGAATACACCAATGTTGCTAAATGGGTGACTAATCTCCCAGATATCCATGCCACAGATGATGAATGGTTTTGTAATCGACTCATAAATGAAGCACTGTTGGAACTTCACCATAGGGGTGATGGTCCTGTTCAAATAAACATTCCCATAAAAGACCATTGTGATGATTTTGCGACGCCACAAATTCCTAATGTCCGTAAAATATCACGCATAGATTTATCTGTATCAGCTAACTATTGGAAAGAACTATCTCAATATTTACAAAACAGAAAAATAATTATTGTAATGGGTGAAGGATTCCCATTAAACAATATGCAACAAACTGTTTTAGAAAATTTTTTGGCTCGATACGATGCTATAGTATTAGCTGATAAGATGTCAAACTGTCATCACAACCATTCCATTGAAAATGCTTTCCCTATAATGAATGCATTGAATAATCAGGATATAACAGCTATGACTCCCGACCTTATTATCACATGCCGGGCTAATTACTCTTTTAATCCAGAATTCAAAGGTTTTGTAAAACGAACAAGAAAGAAAATTGAGCATTGGTATGTAGCTTCTTCTGGAATGATTGTGGATCCATTCACAACTCTTTCTACTGTATTTGAAATGGATGAGTTTATCTTTTTTGAAAAGCTTGCTGAACAGATAAAAGAAAAAAGAGAAGATTTCGATTTTTCAGAGATATGGAAAGTAGTATCTGAATCTATAGAAGAACCTAACATGGAATATAGCCATTTGGCCGCAGTAAAAGAATTTATGCACAGACTACCAAAGAATTGCTGTTTACATCTATCTAATAGTAATTCTGTACGTATGGCACAATTATTCCATATAGACCCATCGATTGAGATCCATTGTAATCGTGGAACCGATGGTATTGACGGTTGTATGTCTACAGCTGTTGGCTTTGCTTCTGATACCGATAAGTCCGTATTCTTAATGATTGGAGATTTAACATTTTTCTATGACATGAATGCATTGTGGAATAGACAACTAGGTAAAAACCTCAGAATCATGTTGAACAATAATAATGGTGGTGCTATTATGCATATGCCTAAACGTCCAGATTTGGCAGCTTCTTTATTACCAAATTTCATTTCCGCACAGCACCAAACATCAGCCAAAGCATGGGTAGAAGATAGAGGATTTACCTACTATTCAGCTACAAATATGGATGAACTGAAGTCCGGTATGGACAAACTTACCAATATGAATATAGAAGGACCAGTAATCTTAGAAGTTTTTACTGAAATGCTTACTGATACAGCTGTATTCAAGAATTATTATGCATCTATCAATCGTAATAAATTAGATAATTCATTAAAAGGTCGTTCCAAAGAATTTGCCAAAAAAGTGCTTGAGACTTTAGGTCTCAAAGAAGCGGTAAAGGAAATGATATCTGCAATAAAAACTTGACATATTCATTATAATCCATAGACAATAAAAACTGTTTTTTATTAAAGGGGCTACATTATATTCATCCACATTATTCATGAGCGAACAACATCGAATTCTTCAGTATGACTATATAAAAGGAATAGCCATCCTCTGTGTGATTATTCACCATTGGATTGTACTTTATCCTGGTATGGATAAACTTGTTTTTCTACATTTTCATGTTGGGCAAGCAGTACCTCTATTTCTTTTAGTTTCTATTGTAATGAGATACAAGAAATTCTCCAATATTGGAAAAATCAATCATTCACATACATGGAAAGAAGTAAAACGATTATTCAAGCCTTTCCTATTAATACAATTCCTGCTAATTATTGCTTTCACAATCAAAACAGGTAATATCCCAATAGGTAGTTTTATAAAGCAAGGTGGCTTTGGGTGGGGAGCCTATTATCCCACCTTATTCTTTCAAATAATAGTAATAACTCCATTTATGTACAAGTTTCTAGATAAGAATTTTATAAAGGGAGGAGTTTTTATATTATTTGTCCATATTCTTACTGAAGTTCTTTTCAATATATTAGGATTACCACAGTTTGTTTACAGATTGATTTGCACTAGATATTTATTCTTGTTTGTAATAGCTTACATGATATATAAACCACAATATATTAAGCGCTATCAATTATACCTATTAGTAGCTTGTATCATTGGTTTTATTTACATCTATTATTCCGCACAACTTGGATACGATTTTGGCCTTTATCCTTCCACTTCGTTTAGAGCAGCTCGATTTCCAAGAGATATAGTCATGCTACTATTGTTTTTCATGTTATGGAAAGTTTATAAATTTACCTCCCCCTTTTTTTATTTGTTAAAATTAACAAATAATATAGATAAAAATATTTATAACATCTTTTTATTTCAAATGACATTTTTTCCTCTATTCTCCTATGCATTAAAAGAATATATGATTTTTAATCTAATTGCTGCTATGATTTTCAGCATAGGTGGAGGATATTTATTTAAAACGATACAATCAAAGCTAACTATTATTTAGAAATTTCTAATATGAAAATAGGAATACTAACCCTACCCCTTCACACCAACTACGGAGGAATCTTACAAGCATACGCTTTGCAAACAGTACTGGAACGGATGGGACATCAAACAGAAATATTGCAGGTGCAACGTCCGCGAAAATTGTCTTATCTTTGTATGCCACAAGTATACGCTAAACGCTTTATTAAGAAATTTGTACTACGGCGTCCAAATACTCGCTTCTTCGAAGAACGATGGTGGAATCAAAAAGGTATTCCCGCTATGCGTAAATATACAAATCATTTCTTAAAGGAATATTTGCATTTACGCCTTATTCATTCTATTGAGGAAGTACAACCCTTCGATTATGATGGATTTGTGGTAGGCAGTGATCAAGTGTGGCGTAAACGATACTTCTGTTTCGCAATGTATACGTCCATTTGTGATGCTTTCCTTCGTTTTGCAAAAGAATGGAAAGTGAAACGTATAGCATATGCTGCCTCCTTTGGAGTTGATACATGGGAATATACGTGTGAAGAGACCGTTCAATGCGCTTCGCTATTGCAACTATTTGATACCGTAGCAGTGCGTGAGACTTCTGCTGTGAATATTTGTAAACAAAAAATGGATGTGGAAGCCACTCAAGTACTTGATCCTACTCTGTTACTTGTAGCCAATGATTATCAGAAACTTTTTGAAAAAGCCAAAATACCCAAAAGTGAAGGAGATATGCATTGCTATATCTTAGATAACAATCCACAAAAGCAAGCACTTATTGATAATATTGCTCGAGAACGAAGATTAAAACCTTTTAGCGTATTGACTCCTGTTCCTATGCAAATTAAAGAGGCTACAATACTCACTCAACCACCAGTAGAACAATGGTTACGTGCATTTTATGACTCTGAATTTGTTGTGACTGATAGTTTTCATGCTTGCGTATTCAGTATCTTATTTCGTAAGCAATTTATTGTGTATGGTAACCAAGAAAGAGGGATGACCCGTTTCCACAGTCTATTGTCAATATTGGGATTAGAAGACCGATTGGTGTATGACTATAGTCAGTACAAAAAACAAATTCCTATTGATTATGATGCAGTATATACTAAGCTTAATACTTGGCGTACCAAGTCATTAGAACTACTGAATCAATCTATGGTTACTCATAATAACTTGTAAGTTATTTCTTTATTCCGGAAAAATATCTATTTTTTAATCTTGTTAGAAATCATTTTGGAAAAAATCTCATGAATAAAGTTATAGTTGGAAATTATTTTTATGCAAAATGTTGAAATTAGTGTAATAGTTCCGGTTTATAAAGCAGAGTCTTATCTTAGAAGATGTATTGATAGTATTCTTTCTCAAACGTTTTACAATTTTGAATTGTTATTGATTGATGATGGGAGTCCTGATACATCAGGTAGGATATGTGATGAATATGCAATAGTAGATAAACGTGTTAGAGTTTTTCATAGACAGAATAGTGGAGTCAGTGCAACAAGGCAGTTTGGTATAGATAATGCCATAGGACAGTATACCATTCATGCAGATCCCGATGATTGGATGGATGTGAATTATCTTGCCGTTCTACATAAAGAAGCGATTTGTACAGATGCAGATATTATTATTTGTGATTTTTATAAAGAAACAAGGTCTGGAAGTGAATATGTTTCTCAAATGTTTATAGGACATCTGCCTAAAGATATTCTCAAACAGTTTCTTTTGCATAAGTTACATGGTGCTTTATGGAATAAATTAATTCGTCGTTCCTTATATACGACTTATCAGGTGAGATTTCCTTCTTATAATTGTTGGGAAGATCTATTTGTTTGTTGCTCTTTGTTGACTCATAATGTTACAGTATCTTATATAAATAAGGCCTTTTATCATTATGATTATTTCTCAAATGTAAACTCTATTGTCCGAAAACAAAAGTTGATGTCTTTGCAGTCACAAATTAGTTTTATAAATTATTTTGAGCCAATTCTTAATGAAGAAGAATTTAGTGATGTTTTTATTTTTTTGAAATGTGAAGAAAAATGTAAGGTGTTTGCATCCGGAATCCTATGTTATAAAGATTTTTATAATCTCTTTAGCGAAATTAATCCATATTATATGAAGATGTTTAAAGGGTGGATGTTTTTATTTAACATTATAATCTTTAAGTACAATTATGTTGGGGAGGCAGTGTGGAGTATTTTACGATTGATACGTTTATTACAAAAGAAAAGATAATATTTATGTGCGGTAATCCTGTGATTTCAATTATAATACCAGTTTACAATGTTAAGGAGTATTTGGTGGAGTGTATAAATTCTGTCATATTACAAAATATTGATGGATGGGAGGTTATACTTGTTGATGATGGTAGTACGGATGGTTCTAATGCGATATGTGATGAATACGCTATAAGAGATAGGCGTATTCATGTAGTTCATCAACAAAACTCAGGAGTTAGTGTTGCTAGAAATGTAGGACTTAAAATAGCACAAGGTGAATGGATATGGTTTGTGGACGCAGATGATGCATTAGAGGAACATGCTTTGTACAGATTGTTTAATTTTGTTGGAAGTAATAATAATGTTGATTTAATACAATTTGGTATGAGTTATGTAAAGGATAATGGTGTGAGCGTTATTCCTTGTTATTGTACGGAATATAAAAATGATAGAAGAAAGTTTCTATATACTTCTGTCTCAAATCATGTTTTTAGGATTTTATTTAGAAGACGGCTTATTTGTGATTATGGCTTGACTTTTTCTAAGGGTGTACGGATGGGGGAAGATCAGGAATTTATACTAAAATATCTCTTACTTTGTAAAGAGCCTATGCAAATAGGGGAAATTTATTATTTGTATCGTGTACGTAACAATTCAGCATCACATTCCAATGTTTCAAATAGAAATGCTGTAAAAGATATGGTGATAGTGTTGGAGAATTGGATTGATTTTTTTAGAGAGTACCAAGTGACATCAGAACCATGGCTGGAAATGAGATTGGAGCGGTTTATGAAAACAATATTAAATGCCGCTTCGCATATAAAGGGGCTTAATCGAAGAAAATTTAAACAAAAGATTAAGAACGTAATGGAGACATATAGACATATGGGATTTGTTTGTTTTAATTCCCAAAAAATGAAATTGGCTAGTTATAATATTACAATCTATTTTATGTTTTTATCTATTTATAAAAAGTGGAAGGGGATTAGTTAATGAAATTATTTGATTTACTATATTCCGTTTTGTTCTGTATTCGCTATTTGCCTTTTAGAACTGCTATTTATGTACCAATTTTGATTTCTTATAAAGTTAAAGTTGGGAAATTGAAGAGAGGACAAATTGTTATATTGAGTAAGCCTAAACGATATATGATAACTATAGGGTATAAGGGGTATTCTCTGATAGATTCTTTAAATTCTTTATTGTATATTAGTAATGAGGGCAAACTTATATTAAACGGGAATTGTGTATTTGCACAAGGATGTAGAATTTGGATAGAAAAGGGAGCAGTTATGGAAATCGGTAATAATTTTTATTGTAATAGAAATTGTATTTTTCGAGCAGGAGATAATATTAAAATAGGAAATAATGTGCTTATGGGGTGGGATATAGAAATGAACACATCAGATGGTCATCATTTAATAATTGACAACAAGAAACTTAATAATCATGGAGATATTGTAATAGGTGATAACGTTTGGATTGCTTCTCATTGTACGTTTGGCAAGGGAAGTGTAGTAGGAAATAATTCAGTAATTGCCCAAAGGTCTCTTGTAAATAAATCATTTACATTATCAAATGTGTTGTTGGGTGGTATTCCTGCAAAAGTTCTTAAAGAAAATGTTAGATGGAAACTGTAATAGATATATGTGATGAGAGTACTATATGTATTGAAGCATAATCCCTGGGCGCATGGTGGAGGCTGTTATGTCAGTCGTTGTTATCTTGAGGCTTTTTTCCGGATTTTTGAGGGTGTATGTATGGATATTTGCATTTGCGAGGAATATATTGATGATATTGATACCAGATTGTCGGATAAGATTACATTATATGCGGTAAAAGAGCGCTCTTGGATATCTAAAAGGTTAGCGTTTGCTACAGGAATACTCCATCGCCATCGGAATGTGGTACATCATCTTCTCCATAAAAATGTCTATGATTATTGTATTTTTGACCATAGTTTTATAGCGGGAAATTTGGTAAAAGAGAGTAAAAAACTGGGGGATAAAAGCATCACAATTCATCATAATTGTGAAACAGATTATTTTAGAGATAACACTCCCAATGCAATAATTCGTACTTTACTTTTGCCTCAGATTAAAAAGAATGAGAAAACGGCCTATTTAAATTCTAATTATAATATTTTTTTAACTAATGCTGATAAACAAAGCTTCGAAGAACGGTTTGGAATATCTGAAGGAAAATCGATGGTCATAGGCTGTTTTGAAAGGGGAAACATACCACTTCCTGAACTACCTGTTAAAGAAGTGAAAACAGATTTTACGATTGTTATAACCGGTTCTATTGGTAATGTTCAGAACTTGGATGGAATTAATGATTTTTTGTATAATTATTATCCGATGATTCCTGCTAATTTTAAAATTATAATAGCAGGGCAACGACCTCCGGTAGAACTGAAAGAACGGTGTGGGAAATATGATAATATTACGATAATTGATACCCCTTCCGATATGTATGCGGTGTTGTGCCGTGGAGATATATTTTTATGTCCGGCTCGATTAGGTAGTGGAATAAAGGTTCGTATAATGGATGGGTTACGTGTAGGATTACCTGTAATTGCTCATAAGAATTCGGGTAGAGGTTATGAGGATTTTGTTAAAAAGGAATTTATGGTTTTATATGATGATAAGGAGTCTTTTGGTAATGCGTTAAAAAAAATAGTTATAATGTTGAAAAATAATGAGATAGATAGAAGCGTTGTCCAGCAATTATATTATGATATGTTTAGTTTGAAAACTAATGTGGAAAAGATAAAAAAAGGATTATTTGTATAAGTATGAAAATAGCATATCTCATTTTAGCACATGTGGATCCCGGCAATCTTAAGCGGATGGTAAATCGTTTATATATACCGGATGTTACGGATTTTTTTATCCATGTAGATAAAAAAAGTGATATACGACCATTCAAAGATGGTCTAGAGAATAAGAACTATATACATTTTATATCTCAAAGACTTTCTATTTATTGGGGCGGTTATTCAATTTGTGAAGCAGAATTGTTACTCATGAAAACAGCTGTTATGTCTTCTTTGCAATTTGAACGATTTTTCTTGCTTTCAGGGCAGGATTATCCGTTATACAGTAATGAAGAAATTGTGAATACTTTGAAAAATAATTCTGAGGTAGAATATATGCAAGCCTATAACTTGTCCACTATTGACTTTCCAACAAAAATTCCCGATAGAATTGAAGTTTATCATTTTCGTGATTTGCCGATTAAAGGAAAGATAATGCGGCATTATATTGTAGGCGGCTTAATGCGCTTGATGAAATTAGTACCATTTAAAAAGTCACGTTATATAGAATATAAAGGAAATAGACTTCCAATATATGGTGGTTCTCAGTGGTGGATATTGACTCGTGCATGTGTTGAATATATTGTAAGAATGATGGATGAAACAGATGTGTTTCGTAGATATTTCAAAACAAGTTTCGCTCCCGATGAATTGCTTTTGCAAACAATAGTATTTAATTCTCCTTTTGCAAAAAGGGCTATGAGCTATAGGTGCTTGGGGAAATATCCCGGACTGGAAAAAATAACATTTACTCATTATATCGAGTACAGAGATGGAATAAAAATCTTTATTGAAGAAGATTTTGATAAACTGATGAACTCAGGGAAAATGTTTTGTAGAAAGGTATATACGGGAATAAGTGATTCCTTGCTTAATAAAATAGATGATTTAAATGGATAATATAATGTCACTTAAACAAAGAACTTTTAAATATTGGATTTATATCTATAACGTAAGGCTTATTTTTCCAATCAAAAGGAATTTGAAAAATGATATAGTATCTAATGCAATATTACTTTTATTGTCTCCTTGGATATTAGGGTATTATCTTTTTTGTGTTGTATATGATAAAAAATATGCAATTAATTGTGTAAATAAATTAATGAAGAAAGATTTGCAAAAGACATTCGAATATTCGCTATTTGTTCCATTTCTAAGAATGAAGGGCCGTATATAAAAGAGTAGTTGGAATTTCATCGTTTGGTGGGTATTTCAAAATTTTATTTATATGACAATGAAAGTACAGATAATACAATAGATATTTTCAAACCATATATTGAATGTAGATTGGTAGAATATCATTTTATAAAAGGTGTAGGAAAGCAACTAATGGCTTATAATGAAGTATTGAGAAAATATAGATATGGACGAATATATAGTGCCTGAAATCCCATATATGAAAATATCTGAACTTGTAACATCTTTGATTAATTTGTGTGGTCACGGTGTGGCAGGTATAGGTGTTAATTGGGCTATTTTGGGAAGTGCCGGTAGAATAGGAAGAGGTGATGGAACTATAACTGGTATTTATACACAACGGGCAGAAATGGATTATTGGGGAAATAAGCATATTAAATCGTTAGTTAAACCACGATTTGTTACTTATTACATATCTCCACACTATCTATTGTTTCGTTTAGGTACTTATAATATTTCAGTTATAAGAGAACGATTAATTGGTTGGGCTACATCCATTGTATCTTTTAATCATATTCGTATAGATCATTATTATACAAAACCTTATGAAGATTTTTGTGTTAAGAAGAACCGTGGTTTGGGGGATAGGCTTGGTAGATATGATGATGAGCAGTTCTATAGATATGATAGAAATGAAGTTGATGATAATTCAATGCAGGTATATCAAGGTAAGTTGGAGAAACAATTAAATAACTATGTATAAATTAATAATCGGAGTAATAAGAAAGAATATCCGATTTCTAATCTTGGCTTTTTGTTTGGTATCAAGTTCACTCGCAACTGTTCCTCAAGGGCAGTTATGGTATGTATTAGGATTGTTGGTAGGGCTTTATATGGTACTGAAAAAGGAAAATACCTTTTCAGCAAATGGTTTCTTTTTCTTTCTATGTTGTTGTTTTTTGAGTACGTTTATTGCCGGACGTTGGGATTATAGACTGTTTACATTTTCTTTTGTCTTCTTCTTTATAACTCCGATACTCTCTTCTTATAAAGCATTTGTATTTAGATTTAAATACTTGAAATATTGTCTTTTCATATTTCCGGTTTTGAGTCTTTTGAGTTTATATTGTTACTATGCAGGAATAAATATGATGTCAACAGAACCGGGAGATGTTAGTTGGGATTTTTCTGCTATGTTTTGGCACTCTATGTGGTTAGGGGCTGCTTGTGGAATCAGTAATGTTGTGTTGACTTGGACTGTATTTGAAGCTGAAAGAAAAAAAGTGAAGATAGTACTTGTCGGTTGGTTGTTTACTTCGATTTTTATATCAGTTGTGGCTGCATCTCGTTCTGCATTATTTGCTTCTTTAATCGCTATGTCTGTTATTGTTTATTTAAAGCTGAAGAATGTTAGACAATTGCTTGTGTATGGATTTTTTATTGCTATAGTGGTAATGTGTGTATTCCCTTTCTATAAAAGCAAATCGATACGGATGCAGGCAAAAATGGAAAATCAAGAGAAAAACGGGCAGAATTCCAGGGCATATGTGTGGTCACTTCGGGTTCTTGATTTTCAAGAATCTCCTGTTGTAGGAGTGGGTTTTGCCTCGTCTCATGTTTCACCAACGCGAATTGTAGTAGGGCGTTTTGAGAGTGGTAGCGGTTGGCTATCTGTTCCTTCTCAAACAGGTATATTAGGCTCTTTAGTACTTTTATCTCTTTTGTTAACATGCTATAAACGTATAAGATTCTTTTTAAGAAAAGATGCTGATTTATTGTTGCTTGCAAGTACTTTTACTTTTTTAAGTATACATTCTATATTTGAAGGCTATATATTGACAGCTGGTTATTATTTGTGTATTCTTTTTTGGGGAATACTTGGAACCTTTTATGAGTATCCTAAATATATGAGGAGGAATCTTATTTCAATTAAAAAATATTAGATTTTGTGTTATTATAAATATGGTAAGAACGGTGATAAATATTGTTCATTTGCAGCCAATCGTGCCCCATTATAGAGAGGAGTTTTTTTCTATATTAGGTGAGAAAACCAATCAGACCATTTATGTTTATGAGGATTTATCTACAGCTCAATCTGCTTCTTTTAATTTAGCACATATACATTGTAGACATATTGCTTCTAAGATGTTGGCAGGTAGAATATTATTTTATAATCCTTTTAAATTGTTAAGTAGTCGATATGATGTATTAGTGTTAATGTTAAACTTCACACATTTCACTTCGTGGTTATTGTTGTTTACAAAGTTTATTCATCGAAAAAAAATAATTCTTTGGGGGCAGGGGATATCGGTAAAGAGGTATTTGCAGGAGGAAAGGAGGCCAGATTGGAAATTGAAGTGGCAAATAGCATTGGCTGACGGAATTTGGTTTTATATGAATAAGGAAAAAAAACAATGGCAAAATCTTTTTCCAAAAAAGCCTATGGTTGCTCTTAATAATACATTGACTGATGTTGACAAAATGATGGAGTATAGGTCTGACTTATCTGTCGTTGATTTAAAAAAGAAATATTATATAACACAGGATTTTATTTTGATTTTTTGTGCTCGTTTCGGGAATAATTATCGACGGGTAGATTTACTATTGAAGGCGATAGAACAATTGGATGCAAAACGATATGGTTTTGTTATTATTGGGGCTGGGAAAAACAAACCTTCTTTTCTGCCTTATACCAATGTGTATGATTTTGATGCCTTATATGATGTAACTATAAAAAGAGAGTTATTTGCATTATCTGACATTTATTTTCAGCCAGGATGGGTGGGGCTTTCCATAGTAGAGGCTATGGCATATGGAAAACCTGTATTTACTTTTAAGCGTAGTGAAGAGATTAAACAGTGTGTTGAATATTCTTATCTTGAATCAGGGGTAAATGGAATGATTTTTGCAGATATAGATGAATGTATTGAATATATAAATTTCATATCCAAAGAAGAAATAAAAAAAATGGGAAATAATGCTCGTTGTTATGTAAAGCAATATTTATCTATGGAGCAAATGGTTGAGAATGCAATGAGTGTATTAGATCAGATTGTTGAAAAGTATTAGATATGAAAGTCGTGTATTATATTCTTTCTATTGGCTGTTTTTTCGGGGTGTATATTCATATAGCATCATAAAGCTGAAGTGAAAAACTGAAGTGTCAACAAGGGATATTACTAGTTTAAAGAAGAAACACTAGGGTATAGAAAAATGAAAATACAAGAATGGTTGGTAAAATTGATTCTAAAACTATGATATTTATGAAAATATTTTATGTATTATGGGGGATACCGCAATTATTATGTTACTTATACTATTGTAAACGTATTCCTGAAATAGCAGAAGATTTAAAAAGTTTTACAAATTCAGGGGTAAGTTCTTTTCTTTCTCAATTACCTAAAAGAGAATATCGAAGTGTATTCTATTATCGCATGCCGTTTGCTATTCGTCACTTGCTGAATTTAACCATGCCTAGAGCGCAGAATTGTTATTTATCTACTGCTAATATTGGTGGAGGTTTGCACTTGCAACATGGGTATTCATTAATTTTGGTAGCTGAACATATTGGTGAAAATTTCCAAGTACATCAAAATGTAACAGTAGGATGGGGAAAAAATGGTAAACCAACGATAGGTGATAACGCCACTATCTTTCCAGGAGCTGTTGTGGCTGGTAAGATTAAAATCGGTAATAATGTACGGATAGCTGCTAATACAGTTGTGAGACATGATGTACCTGATAACTGTTTAGTGTATGGGAATCCATGTGTGGTAAAATATGAAAAATGAATATGGAAGTAACATTTATCTGAAAGAGGGTTGTTATAGTATTGACAACTCTCTTGCCGACTGTTTTATTCGTTCCCTTGCTGGTGAAAGAAAAAACTGGCTATTTTTCGGTAGTAACCGTATGACTAATGTTTTGGCTATCTGCCATACGCTGATATCCACTTGTTGAATGAATAGGATATTAGCATTAAATTACTTAAAGACACTTTTCGGTGAAATCGTCAAAAAGGTCGTAGGGATTATGAAAATCTGTTGTCGATGACAATTGGAGTCAGTACTGACAATATTTAAAAACAAGTCTACTTTCTGATTTATTTAAGAGAAAACCGCTTATAGGCGGTGTTCCCTATACGACATGTCAAAATTGGGCACTTACATATCAGGTGAAATATAGGTTAGATGATTATTTCCAAATGACATGTTGTTTAAAATAAATAAAATTATATAATGAAAGTCATACATTATATCCCTTCTATTGACCGTACATCAGGTGGTGTAGGGGCTTACATGCAACTGCTTGCTAAAGAATTAGGTAAGCTTGTAGAATTATATGTGGTAACACATCGGTCGCCCAATATGTTAGAGATTCCCCATGCGCAACTTCATTTTATTGCGAGTGGTACTAAACGATTACTGCAAGCAAAAAAAGAGTGGTATGCATTGCTGAATCAATTGGAACCAGATGTAGTACATGAGAATTGCTGTTGGATGCCGGGTAGTGCATTGACTCAAAAGTGGGCGCAACAATTAGGATATAAAGTTGTACTTACTCCTCATGGAATGTTAGAGCCGTGGATTCTGAAACGACATTATTGGACTAAAAAAGTTCCAGCGCTTTGTTTGTATCAAAAGAAGGCTGTTGTGGCAGCAGATTATCTTCATGCTACTGCCGAAAGCGAGAAAAAGAACCTTTTGAGGTTGGGCTATAACAACAAGATTGAGGTGATAGCAAATGGAATAGATGTTGATAAGATTGTGATGAAAACCTCTTGGAAGAGGAAGAAAGAGGTCCTTTTTCTTTCACGGATACATGTAAAGAAAGGGGTAAATTTTCTGATTGAAGCAGTTGCGGCTTTGAAAGAAGATTTGAAAGGCTACAAGGTAAATATTGCTGGTGAGGGAGAAGAAACTTATATCAATGAGTTGAAGTTGTTAGCATCTCGGCTTGGAGTGGATGATTATATTCATTTTATAGGTGGTGTATATGGCAATAGAAAATGGGAATTGTTTTGTGATGCAGATTTGTTTGTACTTCCTACTCATAGTGAAAACTTTGGTATAGTAGTGGCAGAGGCTCTAGCATGTGGTACTCCTGTTATGACAACGAAAGGTACTCCATGGAATGAGTTGGAAACAGAAAATTGTGGTTGGTGGACGGAGGTAGGCACAAATCCTACCGTATGCGTATTAAGGGCATTCTTGAAATTATCTACTGATGATTTGGAAAAGATGGGACATAATGGGCGAAAGTTGGTTGAACATAAGTATTCGTCAAAAAAAGTCGCAGAAGACATGGTTGCTCTCTATAAAAAAGTGATAAATGGCTAAAGTGAAAGGAGAAAATATCGATTGTATGCATTTTGTGTCTCCATATACTACTACTAATCGTATTAGACGTATGGTATGGGGATTTTGCTGGACTCTGTTAGCACGTCCATTTCCTAAAAGTATGTTAATGCCTTGGAAGCGTTTTTTACTTCGTCTGTTTGGAGCAAAGATTGCAAGTACTGCAAATGTGTATGCTTCGGCAAGAATTTTTATGCCTTGGAATTTAGAAATGAAAGACCATGCTTGCATAGCATCGGGAGTAGATTGTTATAATGCCGCCTCAATTACTATTGGTGTGAATACCACTATTTCACAGAGAGCTTATCTGTGTACAGCATCGCATAATATATCTTCATCGCGGCATGAACAAATAGAAAAACCTATTATCCTAGAAGATAGGGCATGGATAGCGGCAGAAACATTTGTAGGTCCGGGAGTTACTATCGGAGAGGGGGCTGTAGTTGGTGCTCGTGCTTGTGTATTCAAAGATGTAGAACCATGGACTGTAGTAGGAGGTAATCCTGCAAAGTTTATAAAAAAGCGGATTATAAAAGAGTAAAGATATGCTTGATATTTCTGTTATAATTTTGACTTACAACGAAGAAATTCATATTGAACGTTGCTTGAATAATGCAAAAAAGTTTGCAAAAGAGATTTTTATAGTTGACTCTTTTTCTACTGATAAGACAGTGGAGATTGCAACAGAAATGGGTGTTAAAGTTTATCAGCATCCATTTAAGAACCATTCTGCTCAATTTAAGTGGGGATTGGAAAACCTTCCAATTAAAACAGAGTGGGTATGGAAACAGGATGCTGATGAATACTTGAGTGACGAGTTAATAGAAGAGTTACACAGTAAATTACCCAAATTACCTGATAACGTAAATGGAGTAACGGCTCCATGTTTGCGTATTTTTATGGGGAAACATATAAAACATGGTATAATCCCATTAATTTTACTTCGGTTATTCAAATATAAATATGGTAGTATTGAAAATAAAATAATGGATGAACATATCCAAGTGAGCCAAGGAATTATAATGGACTTGAAGTATCCTTTTTACGATGACAACCTCAATGGATTGACTTGGTGGACTACAAAACACAATGGATATGCGACAAGGGAAGCTATTGATTTATTACTAACGGAATATGGGATGTATGAAAGTGGTGTCGTTAATTCTGGAGAGCATTCAAGTGCTGTTCGTAAGAAGAAGTTGAAATATATAAAAATGCCATTATTTTGGCGGGCATTTGCCTTTTTCTTTTTGCGCTATTTCATGCGATTGGGTTTTCTTGATGGAAAAGAGGGCTTTCTGTGGCATTTCTTGCAGGGATGGTGGTATAGAACTTTGGCAGATGCGAAAGTATATGAGATAAAAAAAGTATGTAATTATGATAAAGACTCCATTATGAGATATTTGGAAAAATATTATGATATACCGGCTAATGGAATGTTAACTAATATTAACGGGGGGGGGGGTAAAACAGATATATAAAATCTCTGTTTCCTACTCCATTCGGAATTTAGAATGGAGAGGAGGGAGATGTGCATAATAATTCTATCGCAGCCCTTATTCTCACGTATAATGAAGAGAAGCATATTACTCGTTGCATCAATTCCTTGAAAGATGTTTGTGAGGAAATCTTTGTAATCGATTCTTTCAGTAAAGACCGAACTGTAGAATCTGCAAAAAAGTTAGGAGCAAAAGTTTATCAGCATCCTTTTGAAAACCAAGCAAGGCAATTTAATTGGGCTATAAATAATTGCCCTATCACTTCTGGCTGGATTTGGAGAGTGGATGCAGATGAGTATGTAGAACCCTCTTTAGCAAAGAAAGTAGTTGCTTCTTTACCGGATGTGTCGTCCGATGTAAACGGTATTTATGTGAATAAGAAGATTGTTTTTATGAGGCGTCCATTGTTACATGGTGGTTGGTACCCTGCCCAACAGATAAAAATAATTCGTAAAGGGTATGGAGCCAGTGAGGATAAATGGATGGATGAACATCTGATTATCTTTTCCGGTACTACTATTTCTATTGATGGAGACCAAACGGATGAAAATCTCAATGATTTATCTTGGTGGACACAGAAACATAATAATTATTCTAATAGAGAAGCTGTCAACATGTTGTTGATGGAGTATGGCATGGATAAGCAAGGGGAAGAGGTTGCACCTAAATTCTTCGGAACAGATGCTGAGCGTAAACGCTGGTTCAAAATGAAATACGTCAGAGCTCCTTTATTCTTGCGTCCCTTTATCAACTTCTTTATTCGGTATATTCTGAAAGCCGGTTTTCTTGATGGGAAACAAGGGTTCATTTGGCATTTTTTGCAAGGATTCTGGTATCGTTTTTTGGTAGATGCCAAGATTTATGAGATAAAGAAACAATTTAGTTTTAATGATGAGAAAATAAAGCAATATCTTATTGAGAACTATCTGATTAAATAATATTTCCTTGTAAGAAATAATCTTCTTTCTAAAAACATGATATCAAGTGTAACTAAAATCATTGATAAGATAGGTGAAATATTCACAGTCTTTGATTTCTCTTATATCGTTTCGGGCATAGCTTCGTTCTCCATTATTTGTTATGGGTTATGGCAGAATGATTTATTAGGTAGTCTTGGTAGCACTTCGTTGAATGTGATTGCTGCTATTATTTTTACTTATTTATGTGGTTTACTTTCGTTTACTATAGGTAAGACTATTAGAGCGACAGTCATAATGTATAGGCGGAAGCATTATGTGCTATTGGTGAAAGTGGAAGAAACAAGATTCATGACCTGCTTTAAAGAAGCGGTAAGGTATGCTAATAAAAAAGAGAAAATTTTGGCAGATTATACTGACGAAGATGATTGTAAAATGTATTATACGGAAATGTGGACCTACTTGCGGGAATGTGAAAATGCCGCTGCTACGATGGCATTTATCAATAAATATTGGGTAATGCAGGCGGTTTATGAAGGGCTGATAGCATCTTCCTTGATAGGATTGATAGTAGGATTCATATTGTATCAAAGTGGGTTCGGTCTTGTTTGTATCCTGCTTTTTTTAGCTTCAGGTTTTGCTTGTTGCTTTTGTTGCCACGAGGGAACCCGTTATGCGGAAGTACAAATAAAGGAAATTGTAATAGCATATAGATACTTTAAATTAAAAGAATAATATTATGGGAGAACAGAATGAAAAAAAGATGTATGATCATAGCTTTATTTTAGGAGAAGAGACTCGGCCTAAAATAGAAATTTTTACTCAAGAAGATAGCGACATAACAGTAAAGAATTCTATCTTTTACAAACAATATCGTCAGATCTTGTCTGCCATTGCTGAGCATCTCTTGCTTTGTAAGGAAGGAGAGAAGCAGGATGCCATTTATTCTTCTTGGGAATTTCCCAATAATATATTTGTTTTTGCAGGAGAAAGAGGTTCGGGTAAAACTTCGTGTATGCTGACAGCGAGGGAACTACTGTGTATGCAGAAACGGGATCATAAGGTTGTGCTTGATGATTTGTTTGAAATTGAAGATAGTGTAAAGAAAAACCAAGATAAAGCAAAAATAAAGGAAAAGGAGATAGATATTTATAAAGATATTTTGAAAGAAACTTCTTTTTATAGATGTGAGGTGATTGATCCGCTCTTCTTTGACAGCAACCATAATATCTTGGAATTGTTTATTGGGACTTTGTTCCGTGATTTGATGAAAAAGGAAGAAAAGGAACCACAATATAGACATGACAGGAAGTTGCTTTTGTCCCGTTTTGCAGAGATTAGACGGATATTTCCATTATTGGGAAAAAAACTTGAATTTTCTGAATTTGGTGACCTTGAACAATTGAAAGATCTGAGTGCATCCCTTGAATTGAAAGAAGTTCTTAGAGAGCTGGTACGGGACTATCTGGAATATGTTTATAAAGATATGAATGGCAAATTGGTGTTGTGCATTGACGATATAGATTTGGATATGAAAGATGGTTATGGATTAGTGGAGTGCATTCGTCGTTATCTCAATATGCCGGAGTTGATTATTTTGATGGCGGTTAAGCTGGAGCAGTTGGGGAATGTGATTCGGATTAAATATACAAAAGATTTTCGTCCATTGCTTGAGAGAGAGGAAAAATATATTGAAAATAAGACTGTTAAAGGGGATGATAATTATAATGAGGTGGTGAATCATATAGTAGAACGGTATATTACCAAACTGCTTCCTCTAAACCAACGTATTATAATGCCTTCTGTAAAGGATTTATTTGACAAAGATATTCAGGTTTGCCGTAAGCAAGGAGGGAAAGTAAGGAAAGTCAACATACTCTCTCCGATGAAAAACGGTATATTGGAGGAAATCTACAAAAAGACCCGTTTGTTATTTTATAATACAAAATCGCAAGTCAATTATATCATTCCCTATAATTTACGTGAGTTTTGTAACTTGCTGCATTTGCTGTATAATCTGGATGACGTGGAAAGTCATGAGGGAGCATTACCCAATCTTATTCCTTTTAAGGAATATTTCTATGGAGTATGGTGTACGAATAATTTGGATAAAGGCGGACTCTCAATTATACAAAAGCTGCGGGATATACAGGATTATGGGCTTATCAATCAGACGGTAATAAAGCATTTGAAACGGAGGTTTGAAGTCTTAAGGAATATAGAAATCAGTAATGACCCTAAAGATGCTGCAAAAGATAAAAAAGAGACCAAAGAAAGTAGATTGAGTGATAGCAGTATGAAAGAGTTGCAGAATATTCTTGATGAAGAGAATATGATGTATAATATATCATTGGGAGATGTACTGGCATGTTTGGATTGGCTGGGTAAAGTTTCATACCAAGAAGACGATCGGAAACTTTTCTTTGCTATGAAAACATTTTATACTTTTTCTTTATATGAGACTTTCCGGAAAAGAGAGGAGATAGCAGAAGAAAAGAAAAAATTGACTCAAAAGGAAGTTATAAATAAGGAGATATTGACTAATAATGAGATTGTCTATGGAGATATTGTTAATGGTAATTTTTTGAATTCTGAGTATTTGAATGTAGCTCCTTATGAGAAGATAGATAAGGATAAGGGAAGTGTTTCAAGATGTAGAAGAGTTATAGATAATGAGGCAATAAGTGATTTGATTAAGTACATTTCTGGTAGGGAACCCAAAACGGATATTTGTAGTAAAATTGTTAAAGAGAATTTTAAAGAAGAACTTCTAAGAAAGATTGTAGAGTTCTTTTTACTTACAACCTCTTTTGTGGTGGAGTCTAAGGAAAAAGAAAGCAATAGTTCTTTTTCTCAATATAGGAAACGTAATGAAGTGTACTATGAAAAGAACATAGCTCAATCCCGTAAATATATTTGTTTTGATGTGCTTTCCATATTTTATAATTTGGTGAATGTAGCTCAAAGCTATGGCCGTTTTGATAAATTAGTTTTGGAAAATAGTCGTGAGGTAAAAGCAAATGAGGAAAAAGAGCTAAATAAAGAACAGGATGCAGAACAGGGGCAAATAAAAGAACAAGAGCAAAGACAAGAGGGAGAACAGGTAGAGGAGCAGGAACAAAAACAGCAACAGAGTGGAGAACAAGAACAGAATTTAAATGAGGGGCAGCAACCTATTGAAGCTCAGAATTCTGGTGAAGTAGAAAAGGTAGATGAAAATCCAAAGAAAGATGAAGAAGATAGCGAACTGGAAAAGAGTGCAAAGCAGAAATTTAAAGATGAGATGTTGTCAAATAAAACTAAATATCCGTTATATTTAGCAATGTTAGACTACATTATAGGTAATGAGCCTTTACAAGCATCTGCTAACGAGAAGCGTGATCATGAGTGGGCTAATAAGAGACTTGTTTATAAAGTGAGTTTAAGAAACATTGATTTGTTGGAGCAGATTTCTTATCGACTTCAGCGTCAAAGACCTGATAAAAGTGGTGATACTGTAAAACTATTCAAAAAAATGTTTGACAATCTTGCTGAGATTGAAATCTCAACTTATAGGAATGGACAAGGATTACAAGCTAATATAAAATATGAATTCTTCAGTGTTATTCGTGATTTTATGGCAGAGTTATTAAGTCCTGGAAATGAGGAGTATAAGGCGATTTTTGATAAAATATATACAGACTCTTAAAGACAATATCCCTTCTTGAGAATCAATAAAAGCAATAATATAGATTTTATTTAATAAGTCATGGATAATATTCGTGCGGTTATCGATACTTTGTTCTCTCAAATAAACAGTGCGGAGATCCTACATCACAAAAAAGACTGGGATTCCACTTTAGGAGTGACGGAGGATATGTTTTGCAGCAAGTTTATGATAGAGAACAAATGCTATACGATAGACCAGGTAAGGGAATTATATTATTTGCTGAGGTCGGATTGGATATCCTTTCCTACAGAGTGCTTGGAGCATAGACAGCCCGACTTCTTCTATGTGTTATTGCATTTCAGTCAAAAGGTACTGATTGAAAAAGATTTTCAGCCATGTTGCAGATTTCAGGAGTTATTGAGATGGCGCATGCTCACTTATAAGTTGGGGGAGGATTTGTTTACGACTTCCTATTTGGCTTTTAATAATTTCAATGCCAATATAAAACGGGATTCTTTTTTCTGGCCTGTGGTATTGATGCAAGATAATCCTTCCATTGCTCACATTTTGCGGAAAGGTGTGTGTGACCTGCATTTTCATCTGCGGGGTTCTTCCTTGAATTATGAATTGAATTGGCTCTCTTTGATGAATGATATGTCTGGTCGGCAGGCTGAGTTTGAAAAATTAAAGAAATGTCTTTCGCATAAAACAATTACGACAGATAATGAAAAGTGGGAAACAGCTCATTTGACTACTATAAAAGCGTATGCCATCCGCTATTATTTGTTTATGAGAATTACAAATAAGAAAAAGGCGGAAGCTTTTTTTCCGGTACTGTTAGTGATTTTACAATGCGAGGATGAGATGGCTATCCAAACAGTAGGGGCTATTATGGAAGTAAATGGCCTGATAGATAGTTATAAATTTACGGAAGGAAGCAAGTTGGAAATCGGCGATAAATCTTTTTATCCGGATTATGCGATTTTGGACAGTTTCGGAACTGTGGAACGTTGGAATCTTGCAGAGAAAATCTTATCGGGAGAACGTTGTCTTTTGTATAATATGTTCTATCTCATCTTTTCAGGAAATGCTTCCGCCGAAGATAAGTGGTTATTTTACGCTTATTTATTACAGAAAGGACAAATTAGGAGAGAACTGATACAACTGAATGAAAAGGCGGGATTTAGTAACTTTTCCGATTATGAACGACGTAAGGAGATATTTATAGAAGGACGTTGGGGATATCAGGAACTCATACCGAAACTGGCGGTAGATATGGCTTTTTCCAAAGAGTATCTTAAGTATTTGGAATGTCGGATTACTCCTAAGGATACCAGTTCCCAGCTGATTCATTCTATTGAGCTACTTGAACGGCAGATTAATAGACGGTTGCCAGGAGAGAGAACAAGTGAAGAGAATAGAGAAAAGCAAAAGAAAGGTAGGAAGCATTATTACATACTGCATTTTATTAAACAACGTGATGCCGAATCGGACAATAGGTTGAATTCTTTGATTGAGTACCCGTGTGTGATGGTAGATTATAGGCATTATGGATTTCGTCGGAAAATAAAAAAGCAGGGAGAGGCCATACTGGAAACGGTGAGAGAGAGACCGCGTATGGCAGAATTGATTGTAGGAGTGGATGCTGCTAACTCTGAATTGTATTGTCGTCCGGAAGTGTTCGGACCGGTTTATCGTTATATGAAATGTTTCTGTAATTATAGTCCGGATTTTCATGAGTTGGGATATGACCATTATAAAGGACTCCGTTCCTTGAATTTTACTTATCATGTCGGTGAGGACTTTTGGGATATTACGGATGGATTGCGAGCTATAGACGAGGCGGTGTTATTTTTGAATTTGAAGGCCGGAGATCGTATCGGACATGCTTTGGCTTTGGGAATTGATGTGGATTTATATTATAAATATCGTAATCATCGGGTGGTCATGTCTAAGCAGAATATGCTGGACAATGCGGCTTGGCTCCATCACAAGGCACGTGAATTGGGGATACAGCTTTCTGTTAATGTCGCTTTAGAACTGGAAAATATTTTTGAGAACTTTTATGATGAAATTTATTTAGGAAAAAAGGAGCGGGAAGGAGAAAATATATTTGTTGAAGATGAATTGTTGGATCCTGGCAGAAACCTTACTACTTATTACTATTCATGGCTGTTGCGTGGAGATGATCCTGCATATTACCTAAACCCGATAAGTCAACTTACTGAATATCAATATCACACTTGGTGGGAAATTACAGCCTTGAATACATTGACTGCTGATATGGCTCATGTGAGAAAGGACAAGATTGCTGTATGGTTATATCATTATTATCATTATGACAGCGGTGTTCGGCGAAGAGGAGAGGAAAGATGCGAAATATGTTTGTCATCGGAAATCATAGGCTTGATAAAGAAAGTGCAGCATGCCATGCGCATAGAGATTGCGGCAAGATATATAAGTGTTGAAGCCAATATTACTTCCAATCATCTGATTGGGAGTTTTAAACATTATGCGCAACACCCCATTACACAATTGTACCGCTTGGGATTGCCCTCAATAGGTGAAGAAGAACTGTGTCCGCAAGTATCGGTTTCTGTCAATACGGACGACCGGGGTATTTTTGATACTTCCATCGAAGATGAATATGCCCTCTTGGCATTGGCTCTTGAAAAAGAAAGAGATTTGGAAGGAAAAAAGCGATATGCACCGAAGGAAGTTTATGAATGGTTGAACAATATTCGTAGACAAGGGTTTGAACAACAGTTCCGTAAACATAATGGAAGCAAATATGAATAGTGTAAGAGTAGGTGTAGGCGGGGTATTGCAAGACAACAAAGGCAGGCTTTTTTTGTTGAAAAGGAAGAAAGCGCCGGAAGTCGGTTGCTGGTCGATTCCGGGTGGAGCGGTGGAATATGGTGAGACAGTAGAAGAAGCGATAATTCGTGAATTTGGTGAAGAAACGGGACTTGCGGATTGTACAGCCAGGTTTATAGGGTACACTGACTATATCCTGCTTTCGGAAAATGCTCATTGGTGTTCTTTGTTTTTCGCTATGCATAGCTGTAATACAGAATGGGTAGTGAACCGGGAACCGGATAAGCATGAAAAAATCGGTTGGTTTGCTTGGGATGACTTGCCGGAAAACTTGTCACAAAATACGCAGAGAGCTTTAAATATATATAGAAAATGGTACGAAGAAAATTGTCCGTGATAGCAAAAGGTCGTCATTTTGACCATTGCTATATCTGTCATCGTCCATTAAAAAAGGAAGAAATTCCTTTTTCAATGTGCTCCGAATGTTATGCTGCCAATCAACGTAAGTTACAACAACTTCAGTGTAGGGACACTACTATGGCAGGAATGATGGTGCTAGTTACGGGAGCGCGCATAAAGATTGGGTATCAAGTCGGATTGTCCTTGTTGCGTAAAGGGGCAACGGTACTTATAACCACTCGTTTTCCTGCAAATGCAGCGGAAAAGTATAGTAAGGAAAATGACTTTGCGGAATGGTCTGATCGTCTGTTGATTTATGGGATAGACTTTCGGGACATTAGGAAAGTGGAAGAAATGATTGCTTGGATGAATGCAAAGCTTCCTTATTTGAATATTATTATTAATAATGCTGCTCAAACTATTGCACGCCCGGAAGAATATTACCGGCACTTGAGAGATTTGGAAAAGCATGAAAACCATAGATTGTCTCCCGTTCAGGGTAAATTGTTGCGGTATTATCTGGAACAGAAGCAAAACTGTGGGAATATTGAGAGAACTTTTATGCCGGATAAAGTCGATGAAGATGGTTTTTTGGAAGATTTGAGAACGCATAACAGTTGGATATCAAAAGCTTGGGATGTGTCGCTTAGAGAGTTTTTGGAAGTACAGTTAGTCAATGTGACAGCACCTTTCTTGCTCTGTTCGCGGTTGGTAGAATTATTAAAGAAAGCCCCTATTAAAGAAAAATTCATAGTAAATGTTTCTGCAATGGAAGGTTGTTTTTCCAAAAAAAATAAAAATCCGTTTCATCCTCATACCAATATGGCCAAAGCTGCTTTGAATATGCTTACCAGAACTGTTGCAGAAGACTATCTGCGTTTGGGAATTTATGTGAATAGTGTTGATACCGGGTGGATTACGGATGAAAACCCTTATCCGATAGCAAAGAGAAATTTGGAAAGTGGTTTTACGCCCCCTCTTACTGTAGCTGACGGAGCGGCAAGAGTGTGCGATCCTTTTCTCTCTTATTTTTATTCCGGTAAAAAGGAGTTTTTGAAGTCCGGATTGTTTTTGAAAGATTATCATGGGATAAAATGGTAGTGGTTTTCAGATGAATTTGTACTCTTCCTTTGCATCAAAGCAAGGACACGCCTTCTTGATATTCGGACTGACCTGATAATGTCCCAGTATCTTTGCCTGCGGATAATCTGCCTTCAATTGCCATAACAGGTCCAGCAACGAGCACTTTTGTGCATACGTACGTGTATCGGCGGGTACGCCTTTTTCCGAGAGCCCGCCTTCATAGCAAATGCCGATGCTTTTGTCGTTCCAGCCGGTGACATGTGCCCCGATTTGATGTGCGGGGCGGCAGATATGGACCTTACCCTCGCGGGTAATGTAGAAATGATAGCCTATACTGGCAAAACCGCATGACAGATGGCTGCGGTGCAAGGCATCGAGCGGAAAGTCACGATTACAGCGTGTGGCGCTGCAATGAACTATCAGGAGGCGAACCTCCCGATAGTTTTGATAGAAACAGCCTGATTTCATACGTCTATTTGGTACAGGCGCTTAAACCGAATATACCTGCCAACGTGGTGCTGATGGCGATAACTACTTTGAGGATAACTCCCCAGATTGATTTTGATTCTTTCTTCATGATAATTGTTGATTTGAAATTTTAAATGTGATGATAAAAGGGAAATAGGCCCGTATGACGTTTTATCCTAACGGATTTTCTTCCTCTTCACCGGAGCCGCCGCTATTGCCGCCACCGGAAGTGTCTTTTCCCAAAATATCTACCATTGTCTCCCCAGCCTTTTGGGTTTTGAGCACGGCACGGGCTGCTGCACGTGTCGGCACAGGGGTGAAGCCCATATCTGCAAAGATGTTTTTTTAATCTTCACCGGGTACAAACTGAATATTGACTCCGGTGATGTTGGCTGCGATAGATTTCTTCGGCATTGTATTCCATAGCTCTGTATCCTCGCTGACCGCCGCAACGGATGTTCTCAAACCCCAGTTGCTTCATGATGATGCCGATTTTAATGGAGCTGAGCGGATGCTTGATAAGAATGTTGATGCGGTTCAGGATATGGGCTGTAGTGATGAAAATACCGTCTTCTCTGGGTAGCGGCCGGCGGAAATGGGTTAATATCAGCTCTTTCTCCAGATTGGGAGTCTCAAAATTCCGGTTATGCTCATTTAGTACGTCGATTTCTTCCCGATTGAACCAATACCGGAAGCCACCTTTCCAAAGGGTGAATGCCTGACTGTATATCCATTCATAGTTGAAAGGATAGAGATTGGGATCTTTAACCTCCTCTACCTCAAAGGGGCAGCCAACGGCGATTGCCGGTAGGGGCGTTCAGAAACTGAATGTTATTGCCTATACCGCAAAAATTGGCGATGTGCGTGTGGTGTTCTTTGTTGCATCCGTAAGCGGCGCGTTCATTGGTGCCTTTCATGGTGACCAACGCCTTGAGCTGACTAAGCTCGGCTGGGTGCATCTCGTCGATTTCTTCCAGGCAGATTAACATGAATTCGGTCAGTGTGAATTGATCGTCTTTGGTGATGCGGCCGCAGTTCATCTTGGTATAGAAATAATGTTGCAGTTTGGGCTGCAGCAGATGGTTGAACCAAGTGGCTTTGTAGCTGCCTTGCGGGCCGATGAGCACCAGTATTTCATGATTGACAGAGTGCTCCTCGAACAAGGTCGGGAGAATATTGACAAACCATTTCCGAAAATAGTACTTGAAACGCTGCTGATCTCCTTTGACACGGACGGTGTCAGCCAGTTTTCCAATATAGTCGATTATGCCATCCCATGGCTTCAGGTTGAACAGAAATTCCCGGAACGGATTAAGTTGAAGTATGTATTCGGAGTGCAGCACATTATAAATATCGTTCAGACGGACACGGCTGATTTCTTTGTTCATGCGGCTCCACAGCGTGTTGACGTCTCGGTCGGTGAGAGAGGTATATGCAGGCTTGCCGAAAAGGTCGTCAGTAGTTGTGAAGGCCACTTCGCATTGCCGTGTGATGATATTCTGCCGGAAAAGGGCCTGTGAGGCCAGAAACTTTTCTATTTCTGCTACATTGGCATATCCCTCTTCTTCGGATGAGGCGAAACTGTTTCCTGTCAGCGGACGTGTGTTGTGCCCCGTTGTTGTGCCTGTAGCATGAGCGGATGATGCCTGCCGCATCGCCGTCGTAGTCGGCAAACTGCCGGGCGGCCCATTCCTCGGTTTCCTGCAGGGGATACCGTAGGCGTTGAGCAGATATCCCATTCGCATGGTGTACTCGTTACGGTAATGGGCTTCGTAGGCGATGCCCTTTTTTTTCAGAATATGTCCGTACGTTGTCTATGTCTACAATGCCCAAAGAAGTCCAGCTTTGGATATGGGCTTGTTGCTTGCCGCCCGCAAAAGTGACGGCAACGGCAAAGCAAGGACATGGGCACTTTTTGCGGGTAGCTGCAGACAGGCTTCCTTGCTCATGGTAGTAACAGTATTTCTTTGTGTGGTCGTGTACGGACGGATCGTTCTGAATCAGATTGATTATACCTTGTAGGGTGATAGTGTCCGGTACGGTATCCGGATAGCCTTTGAAAAGGCTGAGTTGAGGTTCTTTCATATAAAATTATTTCGTTGATAAATGAGAGCCTGTATCCTTTGGGGCAGGTTCTAAAAAGTGTCGAAGTTCACAATATTTTTTTGTTGCAACAAAATTTCATGACCGTCATGGCGGTCATGAAAGGTACGTGATTTAATATTCTTAATAAATTTAAACTAAATGAAGAAAAGCAAGCAAACTGCGGATTTCGTACCTAACCTGGAATTGGGAGACCTTTTGGAACTGTTTCGCTATAACTATATGGTGGGTGGTAAGTTTTTGACTATAAATGAAGTATGCAAAATGTCCTCTATGAGTACCCGCATTTACTATAAGGTAAAAAAGGGATTAGCGTAGATATAAACCAGTGTTTTTAATAATGTGTAAAGGAGCGCGTTGTTTTATTATTAAATGAAAGTATCCATTATCACTTCCTGCTTTAACAGAGAGGCGACCATAGGGCAGGCCATAGAAAGCGTGTTGTCGCAAGACTATCCGGATATAGAGTATATCGTTGTGGACGGAGCAAGCAAAGACGGCTCTTTGCAGGTGATAAACCGATATAAGGACCGGATTGCCAAAATTATTTCAGAGCCCGATAAAGGTATGTATGAGGGCATCAATAAAGGAGTGCAGGCCGCAACCGGAGATATCATAGGGCTGTTGCACTCGGATGATTTTCTATTCGACAGGCATGTCATTTCGGATATTGTGCGAAAATTCAGTGAAACAGGGGCCGAACTGGTATATGGCAACGGATTGTTCGTGGATTTTGAGCACACGGACAGGCCCGTGCGCGACTGGATTAGCGGGAACTATCGGAAATGGAAAGTGAAATGCGGCTGGCTACCGCTGCATCCTACGGTGTACATCCGGCGCGAGGTGATGGGCCGGTGGGGATTGTATAACGAGAACTATAAGATAGCGGCGGACACAGACCTGCTGGTGCGGTATCTGTATGAGGCGGATTTGCGTGTGGAGTATCTGAACAAGTACATCGTGAGGATGCGTATGGGCGGCTTGTCCACCGACAGCGCCAGACGGAAGCAGATGTGGAAGGAAGATGTGGGCATATACAGGGCGCACGGTTTTTCGGGAGTACCTGCAAAGCTGATGAAGATGAGCTGGAAAGTGCCGCAGTTTATCGGAGCAAGGATTAAACGGATTGGTGCAGGAAGGTAAATACCAGGGATATGGAAAATATGGAGCGTGATGAGGAACTCTTCTTCCATTTTCTGAGACTGGGATTGTGGGGAGAGGAGCCGGATGAACCCGGATATGACATGACCGGACTGACACGGGATGATTGGTGCCGGATATACGATATGGGGCATCGGCAGGCAGTGTCGGGCATTGTGACGGACGGCATCGCGCATTGTGGCGTGCGTCCGGACGGAGAGTTGTGGGGGCAGTGGATTGCACAGTTGATATATATGGAACGGATGAACAGCCGCATAGCCAATGAGGGAACCTTCTGGCTGGAAAGTCTGGAAGAGGCAGGCATAGAGGCGGAGGTCTTTAAAGGGCCGTCGGTGGCGCATTGGTACAATAGGCCGATGTATCGCAGCTATGGCGATTTGGATATTGTAGTGCATGCAGGCTGGGAGAGGTTGGAAGAGGTGCTGCAAAAGTGGAAATTGCCTTATCGGGTGGAGCACGAAGATATTGTACTCCGGAACAGGGGAGTGTTCGTTGAATTCCATCGGCAGCGGGAATATCTGTATAATCCGGTGGTGCATAACAGGCTGACGCAGCTGTTGCATGCGGATAAAGAGGGGTATGAGCTGTATCTTGCCTGTCTGATTCTCCATTTACGCCGCCATGTGCTGACCTACGGAATTGGGTTGAAGCAGGTGTGTGATGTGGCGGTGATGCTGCGCAATGCCTCGCTCGATAAGAAAAAACTGATGGGGATACTGCGTGAACTGAATATGATAAGGTTTAGCAGGGTGCTTTTCGGCTTTATCGATGTCTATATCAAGGGCGTCAGTGAGTTTCCGCTACGACCTTTGCATGACAGGAATATGCAGTTATTGCGAAATATCATCTGGCGAGACGGCTATCTGTTGAAAATGGAGCGAGAGCAGTGCAGTGAGAACAAACGAACAGTTGCTGGCAGGGTGATGGGGAACGGATTCTTTTGGCTGAAACGCTGTTCCTTACTGTTTGGCCTGATGCCTGACGAAGCTTGCTGTTTCCCTTTCTATATGGTGTGGAGAAGGCTGAAAGGCAGCTCTGTGAAGTCTGTGAATGCTACCTTATAGACAAATTATCACACACTGGTGACTGAATGTCTATTTGCTTACCCGTTTTTTCTCTTTTTTTGCAACTTGATAAAAAGAAACAAGCAGATAACGAAGAATGGTAAGAATACAATCATATAGTAAACTGATAAAGGCTACGGTAATTATTGGAGATACTTTATTATGTGGCGTTATCTTTGAATTGTTCTGCTTCTTTCTGGCAGGTACGCATTGGGAGAAAATACTGAGCGCCCCGAAAGCTCAGATTATATTGACCTTGTTGCTGTGCTATGTGCTGTGCAGCATGAAGAGGTCGGTTATTTTGTATAAAAGAAAGGTGTATGCTTATCAGATTGTAACGCTTGTATTCCTTAACGTATTCTACTTTGCCGTTTTGTCCGGGGCGATTCTTGCCATAGGGCGGTACATGGATGTGTGGTCTTATTTCTTTTTGGGTTATATCATCGTACTGTTTGTCTGTATCGTGTCTTTCAGATTGCTTTTGCGTTTTTTCATCAAGAATTCCCGTCTGAAAGGTAATAACCTGCATTCGGTGGTATTGGTGGGCAGTACGGAGAATAATCTGCAATTGTATTATGAATTGACGGCACAGCCTTGGTCGGGATATAAAGTTGTGGGGTATTTCGATTATCAGCCCAATCCGGCTTTTCCTGAAGAGTGTACATATTTGGGTAGGCCGCAGGAGGTCGTCGGATTTCTGAAGAAACGTACTTATATACGCAGTCTTTTCTGCTGCTTGTTTTCGGAGCATAAGGATGTTATTGTGCCGATGATTAATTATTGCGAGAATAATCTGGTACATTTTTACAGTGTACCAGATGTGCATAATTATTTGCAGAATCAGATGTATCTTAATATGGTGGGCACTGTGCCTTATCTGAGCCTGCGGCAGGAACCACTGAACCAATTAGGCAATAAGGTGCTTAAAAGAGGGTTTGACATTGTGTTCTCGCTTGTGTTCCTATGTACTTTGTTTCCTATTATTTATGTAGTGGTGGCCATTGTGACGTGGTGTACCATGCCGGGTCCTGTATTCTTTAAACAGAAAAGGAACGGACTGAATGACAAGGAGTTTTATTGCTATAAGTTCAGGAGCATGAAAGTGAACAGTGATGCCGACCGGATGCAGGCCACCAAGGGGGATGCCCGCGTGACGCGTTGGGGAAGCATACTGCGCAAGACGAACCTTGACGAGACGCCGCAATTTGTCAATGTGTTGTTGGGGGATATGAGTATTGTGGGGCCCCGCCCTCATATGTTGAAGCATACGGAAGAGTATTCGCAACTGATAAATAAATACATGGTGCGGCATTTTGTGAAGCCCGGCATTACGGGGTGGAGCCAGGTGTCCGGTTTTCGTGGAGAGACAAAGCAGTTGAGTGATATGGAAAACCGCATCAAAAATGATATATGGTATATCGAGCATTGGAGTTTCGGGCTGGATGTATATATCATTTATAAAACGGTTGCCAACATTGTTCATGGTGAAAAAAACGCTTATTAGACGGAAAAGACAAATAACAATAATTAATATATCAATACTAAGAGAAAATGAAAAAATTAGCATTTTGCATGATGCTCTTCTCCCTGCTTTGGAGCGGTAGTATCGGCGCACAAACGGTGGAGCAGGATTCCATCGACATGATTGAAAATCCGCAGCCTACCGATGATGAGTATCGTGTGGTGACCAACCGTTTCTGGGATAACTGGTTTGTACTGGGAAGTGTGAGCTACCATGCTTTCTTTGGTGACTATGGCAAGGTAGAAGATTTTGCAGGAAAACTTTCTCCCGACTTTAATGTGGGTGTGGGTAAGTGGTTTACTCCGGGCATCGGTGTGAAACTTCAGTTCGGTATGGGTAACTCCCGCGGATATAGCAAGGAACCGACCCCCTTTACATACGGACAGATTCTAATAAATAGTGACGGTGTTCCTTATTGGAAGACGAAGAACAAATGGTGGGACTTGAATGCCAATGTTATGTTCAACCTGTCCCGTCTTTTCTGCGGATATGAAGGTATCGATTCCGACAAACTGATGAACCAGTTTATCTTTTCTGCGGGTATCGGCGCTTTGCATCACAGAGATATTCCTCAGCAGCGTAATGAGTGGAGCGGACACCTCGAAATGCAGTACAGCCGTTTCTTCTCCAAAAAGAAAAATCTGTCTTTAGACCTGAAATTGTATACTACCCTGTTTCAGACTAATTTTGATGGTGTGACCAATAAGACTGTTGCCGAAGGTAGCAAGTGGTTTGACAGTAATACGGGTATCCGTATCGGTATGACTTACTACTTCAAGAAACGCGGTTGGGAGAGATGTGCGCCTTGTGCGAAACCGGTGTATATTACCCGTCCCGTCATCAATCAGATTATCAGCGATTGTCCTGAATATAAGTCAATGGTATTTTATGTGTTCTTCCCGAACAACTATTCAGGACGGGATGATGCTCCGGTAGTGTTTGATGCTGCGGTGAATTCCATTGATTACTTGGCATCGGGTATTTTCACTCAGAAGAAGTTCGAGGACAATGTTGCGGTAGCTGCACGTCTGGCATCGGGCGCTTCGCTATCGACATTGCGTACTACGGATGTGGCAACGGATGAAGCCGACAAGTCGGCCGATATGGCAGGTGTTTCACGCGGTTATGAAATATCTTCCTCACCTATTTCACTGGATATGGACGCCGAAAGCATGAATGCCTTTAAGGAGAAAAACGGATATTACTATGCTCCTGTATACAGCGGGGACAAGGCTTGGTACTATCGTGTGGATAATGCTACCAAGAATCAAAGCCTGATGAGCGGAGACAATTATAAAGAGAGTACTTCTTATGGCTTGAATGCGCATGCCGGCCTTGGATTGGTGAAAGAAAACATGAAACCGGATACTGATGCCGAACTGTTCAGCTTTGCCGATATATATGCAGCTATCGAGGGTAGCGAAGGTTATACCGGACAGTTTGCCGACTCTGCAGCCGTGAGCGCTCTGAAGAGAATCTTTGAAGAGGGAAGAATACTGCACGTGCAGGCTGAGGGATTGGCTACCAGCCAGGACAACTACACGGGTAAGGATGCTGCCAATGTTGGTTTGGAACGTAATAAGACATTGGCTCATAACCGTGCTTATTCGGTTATCAAATGGCTGAAGGAAAATGAGCGGTTCAATAAAGTGGTGGGAAGCAATTTCTCTCTCAACACACTGACCGATCCTATTGCCACCGTGAATGATAAGAGTACACAGGGACTGAATGCAAAATTGAATCGCTGTGTGAAAGTTAAAATACACTATGTGGTTGACAAATAAATAGACATAACGTCCTATGTCGTCGTGAGACGAGTTCGCATTCCTGCTTAGCGAAGCGGGAATGCCTGAACGGAAAGTCATAAAAGACTTTCTTGTTTGTTTTGTTTGTTTGCGGGCCGCCTCAGGATTTAATGAGGCGGCCTTCTTTTTTCAACGGATACTCTTTTTTTAGAATTGAACGTGTACAGAGGATGAAAAAGGTTTTTGATAATGAAGTGATATTGCCGGAGGTGGCACGGCTGATTGAGCAAGGACATTCGGTGACTATTCCTGTGCGGGGAAACAGTATGAATCCTTTTTTGGCGGATGGTCGTGACTGTGTTACTTTGGGTGGTTTTGTTCCTGAGGAGCTACAAACCGGAGTTACCGTATTGGCAAAGGACATGGAAGGGCGTTTTGTGTTGCATCGTATTATAGCCCGCAGGGATGAGAAACTTATATTGCAAGGTGATGGCAACCTGCGACAAACCGAGGAAACTACTCCTGCACAAGTTGTAGGAAAGGTGATTGCCGTGATGCGGAAAGGCAAAAGGTATGCCGCCGACGGTGTGTTGTGGCGCACGTATTCTTATTGTTGGGTGAGGCTGGCGCCTTGTCGCCGGTATTTGCTGGCATTGTATAGACGATTATAAATATTGAGTGATGAAAGACGACTTGATACCTGCTCTTACAGGGAAGAATCTGAAAGATAAAATCTGCTATTTGTGGAGAGTTTCTGCCGGACAGCGTTGGGCGGTTTTGGTAAGTTGTGCGCTGGGAGTACTATCCGTATTGTTTTCTCTGGCCTTTATCGGGGTGTCTAAATATGTGATAGATATTGCTACGGGGACGGTTACGGGCAGTTTGCCGGGGGCGGCTCTGTTGCTGGTCGCTTTGCTTGTATTGCAGTTGCTTTGTAATATTGTTGACAGTTGGTTGGGCATACGTATGCAGATTGAGCTGGGAAATACGCTAAGACACCGTCTTTTTACCCGCCTGCTGCATAGCCGCTGGAATGAACTGGAACGGTTCCATACCGGAGATATTGTGAATCGTGTGGAGCAGGATGTTTCATCGGTAGTGGGGTTGCTTACCGGGTCTTTTCCATCACTAGTGGTGACCGGAGTGCAGTTGCTGGCGGCTTTTTTATTCTTTTGTTATTTAGACCCGTTTCTGCCGTGGATTGTGGTAGCCGTCTTTCCGCTGTTTCTGCTGGGTAGCCGTTATTATATGAAACGTATTCATCGCTATACGCATAAAATTCGCAGAAGTGACAGCCTGATACAGGCTGTTATTCAGGAGAGTTTGCAGCATAGGACGGTTATCAAGACATTGGAACAGAGTGGTAACCGTGTCAGTAAGCTGGACGAATGGCAAGATACGCTACGCAATCAGGTTCTGAGACGTACACGATTTTCGCTTGCCGCACGTTCTTTTGTATCGCTGGCTTTTTCCGGTGGCTATCTTACCGCTTTTCTGTGGGGTAGTGTCAGTCTCAGTACGGAGGCTATAACTTTCGGTACAATGGCCGCTTTTCTTCAGCTGGTGGGGAAAGTACAGCGTCCAGTGCTGGACCTTTCCCGGTTGATACCTTCCTTTGCACAGGTATTTACAGCCATAGACCGATTGGAAGAGCTGGAACGGTTGCCGGAAGAAAGCGGTGAGGAAAGTATGCGCTTTGCTGAAACTCCCGATGTGGAAATCGATAATATTACGTTTCGCTATGTGGAAGTCGAGGCACCTGTATTCAGCCATTTTTCCTGTAAGTTTCCGGCGGGTAGCTGTACGGCTGTAATGGGGGAAACCGGCAGAGGGAAAACAACCTTGGTGCGTATGTTGCTTGCTCTTGCACTGCCGGAAGAGGGGAGCATTGTGCTTCGCTCGCATTCGCAGTTGCAATCGTGTTCGTATACGCAGCCGCAGTCGTTGCAGGAAGAGGCTTGCCTTGTTTCTCCGTCCACGCGCTGTAATTTTACTTATGTACCCCAAGGGAATACTCTGTTTAGCGGCACTATTCGTGAAAACCTTTTGATGGGCAATCCTGAAGCTACGGAAGAAGACATGAACCATGCTTTACGTACGGCAGTTGCCGATTTTGTGTTCTCACTTCCGGACGGGATAGATACTCTGCTAACCGAACAAGGCGGTGGACTCAGTGAGGGACAGGCACAGCGTATTGCTATTGCTCGTGCATTGCTTCGTCCGGGGCATATTCTGCTATTGGATGAAGCGACTTCTGCGCTCGACCCGGAAACGGAACGATTGCTATTAGGGAATTTACGTCGGGATTATGGGGGGAAGACGTTTATCTTTATTACGCATCATCCGGCGGTGGCAGAGAAGTGCGATGGGGTGGTGAGGATGTAATATATGGCTGGTCGGATTTTATAGTAAATATTTGAAAACAGAATTCAAGTATAATACCTGAATCTTGAAGTTTTCTATTTACACAAAATTATGGATACTGCCTTGTGGAAATTGAAAGGCTGTATCCATTACTAAATGGCTGCAGCCTTTTTCTTATTATTAAATCGAAGAATTAATCTGGTTGGTTTATTGGTACTTATTTCGAATATAGACTTTGGATAATGCGTCTTCACTTCTCAATAATAATTACTCCTTGTTGTTCTAATTGGCAGAATAATTCTTCTATATCTATTTTAGCTTTTTGTTCTGTAATTTCATATGTTTTTGTCAATCTTAAGGCGAGTTCTTCTGATGTGGCAGGTTGTTTTTGAAGCTCTGTGATAATCCACGCAGCGGTATTATTAAGCATTAACATCTTAGAAAAGTTTATTTGCTCTCCTGCTCCTATTAGTATTTGTTCATTGGCAATACTATGAAGAAGAAAGTCTTGTTTTATAGTGGCTTTCATAATTTTTGTGTGTGTAGGATTATGGTAAAAGGCTGCAAACTACTTAAATACAGTTTGCAACCTTTTGATATACGAAGAATTAGTTTATAAATTACTATTAGTATTTTTCAATACTCAATTTGGAGTGTTTTATGAACATCTCTTGTGGAGCACTGTTTTCGTCAATACCTCTTGTTAAAGGTTCATCTCCTGTAATATGAAATGCATCGCGCAAATCATATATATCCATGGCAGCTCCAAGTTTGTAACGATAGTTATATTCAAGAGGTCTGGTATCACTAAAATTCTCTGTAATTTGCACATATTTAGCTCCTGCATCACTTCTTGTCCATGCATCATCAGGGCCTTCTTCACCTCCTGTCCAGTGTTTAACAAATATATATATGCTTAATCGTTGTCGGTCTGAGGAAGAACGTGCATCAAATGGAGCTATCAATGGTTCTAATATACTTGTTTTGTAACCCCATCCTTGAACAGTACGTTCCACATTATTAAAAGTCTGGGCCTGGTTAAACTGTTGATATGCATCTCCATGTGTTGCATAAAAACCATATTCTTTTTCGGCTGTTTCAGCAGTTACCATGTTAAATTTACCTGTAAAAATCGGACCAATATATATCTTCATATACCAATTGTCTACAGAACTTCCCATAATCTTTTCAAAATCCTCCCGAGTAAGGGTAAAATCTTGAGTCACAGGAGCATCTGCCGGCATATCGGTAAAAATGCCATGAGCATCAAAGGCAGAACATAGTCTTACAAAGGTAAGGTCTCCACCTAATTGCGTTAAGTCATTGATACTATAATCTGCTGAACTACGGTATATTTCTTTATTGACTACGGGGTTTCTTTCGTATACTTTACTATCATTGTTTTGGGCTACGAAAGTATGTTCCCAATATTTGCCTTCTACTGATGAAAAATAAAGTGTTTCATGAGCTCTAAATTTGATATTGTTTGACATCAAATCACCTTCCCCATTATAAGGAGTAATGATGCAATCACCTTCTTCATCTACTTCTATTTGATATTTAAACCCTTTACAAGTACTCCCATCCGCACAATTTAAATTATAAATCGGTATCTGAATCCCACCATCAGTTATAGCATTAATACTTTGTAAGTAGATTGCATCAGCTTCAAACTCCTTATCAAAGCCATTAGAATTTGCTGCTTTTGTATTAGTACTTTCTAAATCTAAATTAATACCTACTGTGTATTTTCCAGGTTTTGCTTTTTTTTCAATCTTTGTATTCTGTTCATCCGAACATGAGGAGAAAACTACCATTATTATTAAAATAATAATAGGATATATATTTTTTGTATTCATCTTATTCTTATTTATGTCATTCTGCCTAACAATTCTTTTTACTCTGATACACCAGGCCAATCTTTCCATTTATCACTATTACCCCTTGGACTGAATTTTGTATAGTTATAATTTCCTGTTTCTTGGTCTATTTTTAGACATGTACTCATTGTTGCCACGTTGTTGCATATTGCCTTATTTAGGTCAAATTCAACTACTTTTATTGTGGGCTTTTGATAAAATTCTTTTTTTACTTTAGCCATAGTCACTCTGTTTTATTTAAATATTGTGCGCAAAAATAGCCTTTATGATAAAATGAGAGTGTATGAATAGTCATAATGGAGTGACAAATAGTCTTCCTTTTTTCAGCGTAAAGATGCTTTTCTTTACATTGAAAATGTTCGAAATATGTATTAATTAGGTGATTAGAGTGGAGGTTTGTGGAAAAAGGTAAGTTAATTACATCCTATTTATTTTTCATCACTGAATTCAACTCTAGTATCGAACATATTACTAATATTTATCTAAATTATTTGATATATCGTCTTGAGTTGTAGTTGATGAAATTAGTGATATCATCATCTTGTATCGGTAATATTTTTTCTTTTTTTTACTTCAGTAGATGAAACTTTATTGCTAGGTATAAATTGCTATTTGAATTTTGCCACAGCCCTTTTCCTCTTAGGATTCATACAATTCCCTTTGCAAGGGATAATGTCTGGACCAAATTTAGTATTGGAAATATAATGACTATTTATAATATGTATAGACAAATGACTGTTTATAATTAGTCCTGATCTTCATTCTTCACCATCCCCCTATACTGTTCAGGCAATGCGCTTTCTACCGCTGTATAAGCTTCCGCCATAGTCGCTTTGATATTCTCCGCCCCCTGGCCTTTGGGAGCAATCGGTTCATGAATCGTCAGTATCATGCGGTGGCGGTGTATCCACTTGCCGGTACGGGGAAGTATCTCGAACGAACCGTCAATCGTGACAGGCACTACAGCCAGTTGCAGTTCGTCTGCCAATTGGAAAGCCCCTCGCTTGAAGTACCCCATATGTCCGGTGAATGTGCGTGCACCTTCGGGGAATACCACTAATGACACGCCGTCCTTTAAGGAAGCCTCTGCCTGACGCATGGTAGCCAGCACTTTCCGGGGGCTGGAACGGTCTACGAAAATATGCCCGGCGCTTTCGCAAGCCTTGCCCACGAATGGAATCTTACGTAGGCTTTTCTTCATCATCCATTTAAAGTTTCTTCCCAGAAAGCCATAAATCAAGAAAATATCGAAAGACCCCTGATGATTGGGGACAAATACATAAGAAGTACGTTTATGGAGCTTCTCCCGTCCGTTTATTTTTACCGGAATAAGCAGGAGATAGCAAATCAGTTGTGACCATATTTTACCCGGATAATATCCCCAGAAATGAGCGCCACCCAATAAGGAACCGACAATTGTGACCAGTGCGGTAAGAATAGTCAGCACCAATAATATAGGCAGTGCAAAGCAAATCTGATAAATATTATAGAGTATCTTCATAGGTTTTGGATTTTATTGCCACAAAGATAGACCTTTTTTAGATTTTGTCACTCATTCTCGCTAACTAATTTTATAACGGTGATTTCGGGCCATGCACCGAAGCGGAAAGGCAGTCCCACATATCCTATGCCGACATTGACATACAAGGCTCGTTTGCCTTCGTAGTACATGCCTGCCCATTCCGGGTAGATGAGAGAAGCTAACGAATGTCCGAACATTTCCATCTGCATGGCGTGCGTATGTCCGGAAAGGGTTAACTCTATATCCGAGCCCGGCAGGACTTCGCGTCGCCAGTGCGTAGGATTGTGGCTGAGCAGGATACGGAACATACCTTCCGTGCCCTGCATGGCTTTGGGCAAATCGGCGAATTGTGAGAAAGGCGGTTCCCCGTCGTTCTCGACACCTATCAATGCTATGCTGTCGCCCTTATGACATAAAATGTCATGTTCGTTATTCAACATTTTCCAGCCCATCTCTTTTTGCTGTTCTATTAAATACTCCAAATTGGCCGCTTCCTCTTTTCGGTTACGCCAACGGTAGTAAGTCCCGTAATCATGATTGCCGAGAATAGAATATACTCCGTCGGGAGCATGTAGCCGGGAAAGTATCTCCTTGAAACCGTCCAGCTCGTGGCTTTGCTGATTAACCAAATCACCGGTAAAGACAATAAGGTCTGCTTTCTGCTCATTCACCAGCTTTACCAAATGCCGGACAGCTTCCGGATTCCCCAGCCAGCTGCCTATATGTATATCCGACAGCTGAAGGATGCGATAACCGTCAAAGCCTTTGGGTATGTTGGCCGAGCGATATTCGACATCCTTTACCTCAAAGCGTGTGATACCCGCAATGGCTCCGTAAAGAATATTGGCAAAACTGATTACCCCCAATATCAATCCGAGCAGTGTGTAAGGAAGCCGGTGTGCGACGAAAGGAGAGCGGGGGCTTCTTAACGGCGTGCGGAAAATGACGAGCGACAGGAGCCGGCTGATTCCCCGCATCAGTATGCCCAGCAGCGAGCAAAGCATGAACACCGTTTTCGGAACGGCAAACAGCATCACGGCCACTGCCAGCCTGCCGATGCCTTGCGGATGATGTGAAAGGGCATTATCCCCTGTCATATAGATATAATACATGTATATGGCCACCAACATAACGGTGGGAAGCCAATACGTACTGCGCCAGACTATGTTACGCGTTTTCTTTACGATGTACACCAGGTAGATGTACATATCCGGCAGAAGCAGGAATAAAATGAGTATAAGAGTTATTCGGTGCATATATCTTCGAGTTCTTCTATATTCTTTTTAATACTGTCGAGGTGCTTATAAACAACCTTTTTATAGATGAAATAAATAAGAATTACATCCCAGATGATGCAGAATCCCAGCATAGCGGCTTGCGCTATGAGAGGCATCGTGTAGTAATCCATTACCCAGTAGAACAGTGCGGTGAAGATAACGGCCCAGACAGCCACTGCCCACACTTCGTAGCGGGTCCAGTAACGGAACGTGGCCATGCGCCGGCTTACTTCGGCTACCGACATCTCATCCACCCGGGTATTCCTGTTCCAAAGGTAAGTTTTACGGTCCCACCACATACCGCCGAGGATGGTGACGGTGATGAAAGCCAGAAATATGGCAGTCTTGTTTTGCAAGTGCTCATTGAAGCCGAAGGTAGGTAGCAAAAGCCATATCAGCAGGATGACGGCCAGCCCCACCGCACCTACTCCAAGCGAGAAGCGTTGCAGGACAACGAGCCGCCTCAGGCTGCGCCGGGTATTTGTTTTATAGCTCGCAAGCAGTTCCTTTATTTGTTTTTCATTGGCGATAGGTTCCTTTTGCAACTGTGCATCCAATGCATTCCATGATTTTTTCAGTTCGTCCAGTTCCATATATTATTCCTCCTTGTTCATCTTTTTCAGTTTGTCTTTGATACGGTTGAGTTTGGTAGCCACATTGGTTACGGTCAGTCCGGTGATTTCGGAAATCTCCTCATAACTCTTCTCTTCCAGATAAAGCAGGATGATAGACTTTTCCAGTTGCCCCAGCCGGTTTATCATCCGGTAGAGTTGCCGTAACATGGCTTGTGTCTCGTCGTCCTCTTCGCTGCGGTCGGCTTCCTGTGTGAGGGTTACAATCTCCGGAATGTTCTTTTCTTTCCGTATGAAGCTGATACAGGTATTCAAGGCGATACGGTAAATCCACGTCGAGACTTTACATTCCCTTCTGAATTTAGGAAAAGCTTTCCAGATGTTGAGTACTACTTCCTGGTACAGGTCGCTAAGAGTCGCGTTCGGAGTGGTGTACAGGTAACACACCTTATAGATGACGCGCTCGTATTCCCGTATGACGGACATAAACTCTTGTTCTATATTTTCCATTGTATTGTTTCTCGAATCGCTTTTAATTTGTTTGTCGTAACGGAAACCGGAAAATCACACTCCCGGCTCTTAACTCTTCAGATTGGCTGCAAGAAACTTTCGCATTTCATCAATCGGCTTACCGCGTCGGCGGGCATAATCTTCCAGTTGGTCTTCACCAATCTTGCCTACGGCGAAATAGTGTGACCGGGGATGTGAAAACATAAGACCGCATACAGAAGCATGCGGATACATGGCCCCGTTTTCGGTGAGCGTGATACCTATCTGTTTCATATCCAGCAGTTCATCCAATATGAAGTTTACGGATTGGTCGGGTAGGGAAGGATAGCCTACCGCCGGACGGATACCCTGATATTTCTCAGCCAGCAAGTCCGGAATGGAAAGCGATTCGTCGGGAGCATATTCCCAGACCGCTTTGCGCACATGTTCGTGCATCTTTTCTGTCGCGGCTTCGGCAAGCCGGTCTGTCAGGGTCTGTACGAGGAGATGTTTGTAAGGGTCGTCTTTGTAGTAGTTTTCACTCTCCGCACTGACGGAAGATGCGAAAAGGCCTATCGTGTCTGCCACCCCGAAAGAGAGAGGCCGTATGAAATCGCTCAGGCAGAGAAACGGACTTCCGTCCGGGTGAGGGGTCTGCTGACGGAGCAGAGGGAACACCGTATCCTCGATAAGGAGATTGTCCCCTTCCGCATTGGCGCTGCACAGCCTGTAAATGCATTGCACCGTAATTACCTCATCCAATCGGTTGAGTACTCTGTTGGCTTCCTTAAACAGTTGCATGGCTTCGGCGGCTTTGGCACGCTCTTCTTGAGGAAAAGCCGCAAGCCACATGGCACGGCAGGAATCGCAACCGTGGATATCGGCTATTGCCGCAAACTTGGGTTGAAAGCCCCAGGCATGGAAGAAATAAATCCAGTTGATGTAGGGACTTACTTCATGGATTTTATAATTGATGGTTGACAATGGATAATGTATATATAATAAGTTAAGTAAATAAGTAAGTGTTTAGATTTAATTTGTATCGGTAACAATGAGTGTATATAGGTAACAATAATGTAGCATAACCTAAGGCTGAAAGCCTTTTTATCTTATAGCCCGGGGTAACACCCCGGGAATAAATGTTCCCGACATTCTGCGCCCTGAAAGGGCAAAAGATTAATCTGCAAATATATTGCCCTTACAGGGCGCAATGTTATTCATATTCACGCTCCCGGGGTGTTACCCCGGGCTATAAGATAAAAAGGCTTTCAGCCTTAGGTTATGCTACATTATTGTTACCTATATACACTCATCGTTACTGATATACATTCATTGCTACTGATATAAATTAAATTTCAATATTTCAACATTTATTTATTTATTCTCTGAATCGGTTATGTATTACGCTCCCGCCGACGGATAATCGAATCTCAGCTCTTCACCGCGATAAGAATCGTCTACCGTATCGCCGTTATAAATAAGGTGTCCGTTGGCAAACGTTTTTTCTACTTTCCAGTTGAACGTATGTCGCTCTAAAGGGCTCCAGCCGCATTTGCTCAGAATCTTGTCGGCGGTAACTTCCCAGGGAGAGTCGGGGCGTACCAGCACTAAGTCCGCCTGATAGCCTTCACGGATATATCCGCGTTGGCAAATACCGTATATTCGGGCAGGCGCATGACACATTTTCTGCACAACCGTTTCCAGTGAGAAAACACCTTCATCCACCAGTCCTAACATGCTGACAAGAGAGAATTGTATCATAGGCATACCTGACATCGCTTTCAGCGCTCCGCCTTCTTTCTCGCTCAACAGATGAGGAGCGTGGTCGGTGGCGATAACGTCAATCAGCCCTGAGTTGACGGCAGCCCGCAGAGCTTCCCGGTCTGTTTTTCGTTTGACGGCGGGATTACATTTTACGCGTGCGCCCAGACTGTTATAGTGCGCCAGTGTAAAGAGCAAATGCGCCACGCATGCTTCGGATGTGATATTCTTGTCTTCCAGAGGCTCGTCACTGAACAGTTGCAGCTCTTTGGCCGTGGATACGTGCAGAATATGCAGGCGCGCTCCGGCAATTCTCGCCAGACGGACGGCCAGTTCGGAAGATGCGTAACAGGCCGGAACGGAACGGATACCGGGATGGGCGTTGACAGGAATGTCATCCGCTCCTTTGTATTTTTGCCTGTATTTCTCGATATTGGCTTTTATCGTTTCCTGGTCTTCGCAATGAGCGGCAATCAGCATGTCCGTACCATTGAATATTTTCAGCAGGCTGTTCATTTTGTCCACCAGCATATTACCGGTACTGGAACCCATAAACAGCTTAATGCCGCAAACGCGATGCTTGTCCAGCTTGTCAAATTCCGTATAGTTATCGTTGGTTGCGCCGAAATAGCAGGAGTGGTTGACGATACATTTCTCATTCAGCAGGTCGAACTTGGCATTCAGGGCATCCAGCGTTACGGTCAGCGGATTGGTGTTGGGCATATCCATAATGGAAGTCACCCCGCCGGCGGCAGCCGCACGGCTTTCCGTCAGGATATCCGCTTTGTGGGTAAGGCCCGGGTCGCGAAAATGCACGTGGTCGTCGATGATGCCGGGCAGTAGGTAGCAGCCTGTTGCATCGATTACTTCTTTACAAGGGGCGGAGAGCGGTTTCCAGTTGGTAAGAACTTCGGCGATGCGTCCGTTTTCTATCACTACCGAACCTTGGATAGACTGTCCTTCGTTGACAATCGTCGCGTTGTGTATCAGCGTTCTTTTCATATCTTTAGTTTTTTAAGTTTGGATATTTATGAAACCAACTGTCCCATTTCAGCCGGATTACTCCGAACACGGCTTCTCCGAAAATGCTGCTGTTCATCTTGGACGTTCCCAGTTCCCGGTTGATGAAGATAACCGGTACTTCCTTCACATCCGCTCCGCACTTGTAGGCGGTGAACTTCATCTCTATTTGGAAAGCATAGCCTTTAAAGCGGATGCCGTCCAGATTGATGGTCTGCAATACCCTGCGGCGGTAGCACACAAAGCCTGCGGTAGTATCGTGAATGGGTAGCCCCGTAATGATACGTACATATTTGGAAGCGAAATAAGACATGAGCACACGTCCCATAGGCCAGTTCACCACATTCACGCCGCTGACGTAGCGCGAGCCGATAGCCACATCCGCCCCTTCTTCGGCGCAGGCCTGGTAGAGGCGGGGCAGGTCTTTGGGGTTATGGCTGAAGTCGGCATCCATTTCGAATATATATTCATAGTCGCGTTGCAACGCCCATTTGAATCCGGCTATGTAGGCCGTACCCAGTCCCAGCTTTCCCTTACGCTCCACCATAAACAGGCGGTCGGAAAACTCCCGTTGCAAGTCTTTTACGATAGCGGCAGTACCGTCGGGCGAACCGTCTTCGATAATAAGTATGTGGAATCCGTGCTCCAGGGCAAAAACGGCACGGATGATATTCTCGATGTTTTCCCGTTCGTTGTAGGTAGGGATGATGACAATACTGTCTGATGTCTGCATATTCATTGAAAATATATAAAATTATCCATCGTAATTCGAATTTGTATATTTCAAATTAAGTATGACAAAGATATATATTCTTTTTTATCTAATAATATTTCTCGGTAAAATCTTCTAATTACAAGCCACCGTATATCTTAAGTGTTAATGAAAGTGTCGATATAAATCCAATCTCAACATTTACTTTAATTAAAAGATTTTTCTTTATACGTCAGCAAGGAGATTTTTTGTCATAAGTTCTTTTGATTATACCTTTAATAAAAAAGTCTTTCTTCTGTTTTTTTTAATCTTGTTAGGTAATAGTAGTGTTATAAATGATATTTATGTAATATAAAAAATATATAAATATTGAAATTTTATCAATTCTGTTCTTGTATTAATTATTATATTTGCAACGCTGATATTTATAAAAATAATTACTAATAGGATAAGAGAACGCTCGTACCAACCTATTTCTACATTGTTTTGGTTAAATTTCATTCTTTTGGGATATGGAACTGGAGAGCAAAGAGTGTGTTTCTATTGATAGTTTTTATATTCTTGTTTGCTTAAGAAAGTGTTCGTTATGCATTGATTAATTTTAAGTTATCAGGATATTTTTCACACTAATTTCTTTCATTTTAGTTTTATTTTTTATGTCTGCTTTATTAAAATAATAATAAATAATAAAAGCGATATGAAAGTATGAAACAGGTTCGTCAAAAAATAAGATATTATCTATTCTTATTTCTAAGTATATACTTTTATTCGGATGGATATTGTCAGGATGTGGCAGTAAAGACAAATTTATTGGGTTGGGCTACGGTAAGTCCCAACTTTGGCGCTGAACTGAGGATTAGCGGAAATTCCACTCTGGATATTTATGGTTCTGTTAATCCGTTTAGCTTTGAAGATAACAAGAAATGGAAGCACTGGTTGGCTATGCTCGAATACAGATATTGGTTCTGTGAGGCTTTTCACGGTCATTTTATTGGTGCACATACGGTTGGGGGAGAGTATAATATAGGTAATACGAAACTTCCATTCGGGGTATATCCCAATACCCGGTATGCGCGTTATGAAGGCTGGGGAGTAGGTGGAGGCATAACTTACGGTTACCAATGGATTCTATCTCGGTACTGGAGCTTTGAGGCGACTTTGGGAGTAGGATATGTATACTCGCACTTTAAAAAGTATCCTTGCGACACATGTGGCAGTTTGTTAGAGTCCGGCAAAAAACACTATTTGGGAGTGACTAAGGCTGCTTTAAACTTGATTTATGTATTCTGAGTTTCTGCAGAGTATATGGTTAATTTAATTTCAGTAATATGAAACGTATCTTATATAGTATCATTTTTGTCTTGCTGTTTATTTCTCAGCAGATGTATGCGCAATGGGAAAATACCGGAACGGTAACGGCAGACAGCGTTTCCGTGGTTTGGAAACCCTCTATGGATATAAGCATGAGGCTGGACTTGAGCGACCTCTATATAAAACCCGACCAATCCGTTGAAATTATTCCTCTGTTGCAAGGGAGCAAGGATACGGTACAACTTCCGCGTATATTGGTGAACGGACGTGTACGTCACCTTATTTATAAACGTGAGGGGGAAGCCGGATATGCCGACTATCTGCGTGTGGTCAGGCGTCATAACGGGACCGCTCAATACATCGACTATTCTACGTGGGTGGTAGCGGAAAAATGGATGGATGGAGCCAAATTGGCTCTTATAACTGATTTGTGCGGGTGTGGATGGCGTTCGTTGGCAGACAGGCAAATGACGTTGGCGGAAGTGAAAGCCCCCAAGTACGAACCGTTGTTGGCCTACATAGCTCCGATGAAAGAGGAGGTGAAAACTCGTGAAAAGAGTGGACGCGCTTATTTGGACTTTCCGGTGAATAAGACGAATATATATCCCGACTATCGTAGCAATCCGTTGGAATTATGGAAAATACGGGCCACCATAGATTCGGTCCGTACCGACCCTTATGCCACTATTACGGAGGTTTCCATTAAGGGATACGCCTCTCCCGAGGGTTCTTATTCCAATAATGCGCGTCTTGCGCAAGGCCGGGCCGCTACTTTATCAGAATACGTGAGGAATCTTTATCATTTTGATGGGGTGCGCTTCACTGTAATGTCGGAACCCGAAGATTGGCAAGGGTTGGAAGAAAGGATTATGGCGTCCGTTTTGCCGGATAAAGAAGAGTTGCTTGCCATCATACGCAATCCGCGACTTGCAGACCCTGACGAACGCGAGCAGGTGCTGAAACGCTTGAACAAGGGTGAGCCTTACCGCTATCTGCTGCAAAATATCTATCCGGCGCTTCGTCATTCCGATTATGTGGTGAAGTATACTATCCGGAACTTCACGGTGGAAGAGGCGAAAGTGTTGCTTTATACCGATCCTCGGCAGTTGAGTTTGGATGAAATGTATCGGGTGGCGAAAACATATGAAACAGGCAGCAAGGAGTTCAATGCGGTATTTGAGATTTCCGTAAGGCTCTATCCCGACGACCCGGTTTCCAATCTGAATGCCGCTAATACCGCTTTGCTGCGCAAAGACCCTGTGGCTGCTGCCGGTTACTTGCAGAAGGCTGCTCCCGGCAAAGAGAAAGAACTTGCTGAAAAAGCACTGAAAGAATTGGAGAAGTATTTGAAAGAGACTGAGCAATAAAGTAAACATAATGACATTTTTAAAACAGAAAAAAAACAGAGAACTATGCAAAAGAAAAATTTATTGTTTGCTGCGGGACTGATGCTCTTGGCAGCATGTAGTGAAGACATCCAGCCGGGAACATCGGACAACGGCGGACTGAATTTTACCGGAGAAGGTGAAATGCTGGTTGAGTTGAAGTTTAATAATGCTTCCGGAACGAGAGCGACTGATGGCTTTGAAGGCTATGAAGACGGTGAAGGGGATGAATCCAAAGTGAAAGATGCAACTTTTTATTTCTTTAATAATAAGGAGGCAGGTAGTGCCTATTTGGGTTCCAGTGGGAAAATAACAGTTGCTGGAGCAACAGCAGATAAAAATGAAACTGATTATATAGAAAGTAATATTGCAGTCACAGTCCCCGGATTAGTGGTAGATGCGCTACACGACTCTAAAGGTGAAGTTAAAGTCATCGTTGTCTTGAATAGAGATAATGGCTTTACAGAACCGGTATCGGGACAAACTTATGAGAGTTTCAGAACCCAGGTGAATAAGGGAAGCGAGAATCTTTCTTTTATGATGACCAATTCTGTATATTATACAGGTGACAATAATAAACCCTGGACTGATACTGACTTTGCAAAGAATATAGAAAACTCCATTGGAACAGTAACCAAGGCTAATGTATATGAAAAAGGAACAACTGAAAATAAGCAGGTATTTACTGTTTATGTGGAACGTGTATGTAGTAAAGTGACTTTTGCTGTCAGCGGTGCCAATAATAGCTTTGATATTAAAGATGCTGAGGATGATACTGCAGTACAAGGGACTATTACTGTAAAGGCATGGGGATTGAATATCTTAAATACAAAGTATTATCCCGTAAAACAATTGGCTGCTATGTTTGGATATGGTGTTGACGGTAACGATTATTCATTTTGGCCTCCAAGTAAACTGACTTGGAATAACAAAGAGCATTACCGTAGCTTCTGGGCAGTAGACCCGAACTATAGTGGTGACGGCTCTTATTTAGAAACTGATTTTACAGAGACTCCTTTCTCCAATTTGAAAAAGCTTGCTACTACTACCGGCACCAACGCACTCTATTGTTTGGAAAACACATTCAGTAATAAAGGACAAGACCAGGATGAAACAACTTCTGTTGTTGTTTTGGCGCAATTCCTTTTGAATGGTGCCACAGCCCCTGTTAATGTCGTAGCTTATGGTTCTAAGGGTGATATTCCTGTATATTACAGTGAAAATGATTTTCTTCAAAAGGCATTAGCAGATAAACTTAAAGATACAAATTATACCGTCGCCACCACCACTGATGAACGAAGGAAACCAAAAGTATCTGACTTTGAATTGAAAGCTGAAGGCTCTGAGGAAACAGTATTAGGACCCGCTGCATCCGGTACTCCTGCTACTGAAGCGATAGGTTATAAATCAGCACTGAAAATAGCATTAAAGGACGAAGTGACAATTGTATATGACGCAGAGGGAAACGTAAAAGAAAAGGGTGAACTCATAACAAAACTAACCCAAGGTCTTTCCGAGTACACAGTCTACGTAGACGGTTACTGTTATTACTCCATTCCCATTCGTCATTTTACTGATTTAGAGGTACCTCTTACGAATAGCACCGAGATTAATAAAAATACCCAATTAGGCCGTTACGGTATTGTCCGCAACCATGTCTATAACGTAAACATTAATTCGATTAAGGCTTTAGGAAAACCGGTAACGGATAATACCCCGGAAGTTCCTGATAAACCGGATGATAAATTTGAATTCTTGATGGATGCAAGTATCAATGTTCTCTCTTGGGCAGTAAGAAATCAGAATGTAGATTTATAAGTAAATAGCAATTACTTTTTCTCATAATATCGGGAGGATGTGTCCAACTTTCGGAGCTCGCTTCATTTTGGCACATCCCCCATTTTTCAAGTCAATACAGGCTGTTCCCCTTGTACAGCCTATTGTGGAAACCAAGAAATATATGAAAGTACAGTCATACATACGGTATATGGTACAGGGCATGCTGCTTACTGCGCTTCCGTCCGTTTTCACAGCCTGTTCTTGGGTGAAAGAGGATTTGCCCGAATGTCCGCCCACAGAACTGAAACTCAAGTTCGAATACGACTATAACATGATGAATTCGGACGTATTCAAAGACCATGTGGGAGGCGTGACGGTATTTGTCCTTGACGAAAACGACTGCGTGCTGGCACAGCGTGAAGAAACCGACCCCTACCTGCTGGGAAGGGAAGACTATGCAATGGTCTTTACGGACTTGGAACCGGGCAATTATCGTTTCGTGACCGTAGCTTTCCAAAAAGGAGAGAAAGAAGCTCTGAACACACCGGGAGCCAAATTTCGCCGTACACAACCGGAGATTGGCGATCACATCGACCAACTCAACATCAAGCTGGACCGTAAGCCTGCCGATGCCGAAGGCATAAGCTATGTGGACAACACTGCTCCACTGGACACCCTGTGGATAAGCCGCAACGACTGCCGGGGCGAGGTACGTTTCAGAGAGACAACCACCGCTACCGCCAATCTGATGAGGCACACCAACAATCTCACAGTCACCCTGCGTCAAATAGACGATCCTGTAAACATAGATTGTGAAGATTACGACATACGCCTGACCGACAACAACGGTTGGGTGAATTACGACAACTCCCTGCTGCCCGATAACCATCTGACCTATCTCCCTTATGCTCGCTGGAATACGGACTTCAAGGACGATAACGGACAAGTGGCGCAACGTGCCGCACACGCCGACCTTAGTTTCCCGCGTCTGATGTATCACCAAGACCACCGGCAGAAGAACGCCCGCCTCACTATCGTGAACCGACAGACCGGAGTTACAGTGGCAGACATCGACCTGCCCGACTATCTGGCACAAGGGCGAAACTCCATGGAGCAGGCAATCTACTCTCCGCAGGAGTTTTTGGACAGGGAATTCAATTATAAACTCGACTTTTTTCTGAAAGGAGATACGTGGAGCTATGTGGAGCTGCGCATATCCGTACTCAGTTGGTCTGTCCGAATTCAGAATGTGAATTTATAAATATCACCTGATATGATGCATCGATAATGAGAGAGGAGAATTTATTTCATATAATCGTTATCAGCTTGCTGCTGCCATTGCTCACCTGCTGCCAAGATGTACCGGAGAATGCATTTCCGGAAGAGCGGGATTGCTCTGTCCATCCCGTTGGAGTTCATCTGGACATTACTATGTCCGTGCCGAAGGAGGGTATACCGCAATACGAGCAGGTTCATGAATTGCGCATCGTTGTGGTAGACAAGGAAAGCGGGGTGGTGGACATGAATGAAGTGATAGTGTCCCCCGAGCTGGATGCATTGAAGGAAGAGGTGAAAGGAGAAACCAATAATAAGTATGTTTATAAAATCCGTAAGCAGGTATCTGCTACGGTAGGAACGAAATATGTCTATGCGTTAGCCAACGCCGAACGTTTGATGACGGATAAAGCGAAGTTCGGTTCCGGTCCGGAGGTGATGGCGGCTTTGGACGCGATAGAACTGAAAGGAAAAATAAGCAAGGGAGAAAATGTTCCCGTTGCTTCCGTGAGATACGAGGTGCAGCCTAAGGAAGATACCGGTACCGGTGGGATATTTGTCATGAAAACCGACATTGCGATGGCCTATGCTGCGGTGAAGTTTACCTTGTCTTACAACAATAAATTAGGCGGAGACGGGAGCACGACAACTGCACAGAAAATCAGTATTGTACACTGGAGCGTGGATAAGGTATCCGATAATTCATATTTGATTCCCCGCATGGCGCCGGATGCTTGGAAGAAGTTGGAGGAACTGGCAGGCTCGGTATTCAATGAAGGCGAGGGTGAATGGATTTATGAGTATAAGCTTCCCGAAGGAAGCAAGCATGACTTGCATACCGAAGAATACGAGAACGTCATTGCGTTGGAGCCGGGAGCAACGTGTCAGGATAAGGACATCTACTATTTGCATGAAAGCCGAAACCTGATTGTCGAAGAAAAAAGCGGAGAAAATGACGATGAGGAAGAGCGGCAAGAGTATAGATTGACTTTAGGCGTCAAAGAAGTATCGGCAAAAGAAACGGATGCGCCCATTATTCTTGGTCCGGTAACACTGCCCAACCTGCAATCGCTGGTGCGCGGTACGCATGTGGCAATAGAGGCGAATATCAAGAACCTGCCCGCGGCAGGAGACAACACTCTCAGTGTGCGCGTCGTAACATGGATACGGCCTGAAGACTCCATCGGCGGAAGCTGGGATGTAGTGGAAGGTGATAAATAAACAAAGAAGGCAATGCATAGAATAGCATACATATTGTTTACGTGTCTGCTGCTGGGCGCTTGTTCTGCAGAGCAGGAAGTTGCTATGACGTTGCCGCAAGAGAATGACCAGCTGGACTTCCAAACCTCTGTCGGTAACGGAAGCGTAGTAGTGTACGAACAGAACTATTTCAATCCGGGTGACGAGATACGCATCTGCTGTCCGGAGGCTCATGCCACCCCGAATTTTGAGGACGGTGCCGACGGAATGTATATCTACACATACAAGGAAACTATTCTGCAACCGGAAAACCCCGACTGGTCTGACTGGCCTTATAAATTCCAGCCATCGGCGTCCGGTGGCTTCAGTTGGCGCACCTTGCAGCCCACATCTATCTATTATGTGTTCGAGGCGAGGCATTTTCCGGGAAAGAGCTACCTGCGTACGGTGCCTGTTGGGCAAGATAAGGAAGAAGAATTCAAAAACGCCGATATGCTGATAGCCCATCACCGCCAGATACTTGAAAAGAGAGGTCAGGCTGTGCAGCTCACTTTTCACCATGCTTTCGCCATGGTGGAGATAACGGTGAAGTTGCCGGTCAGTGAAACCGCAGCTGCCGGCCCGTATCCGGAAAACGCCTTGAGGGAAGTCTATATGCGGTCGATGCTGACCGGTTACACGGTGAACTATTCGGAAACAATCGATAACGACGCTCTGCGTACGGTTCGCGGTGCTGCCGCGGAAGGTGTGGGAGACGAAGGCAGGGAAGACATCCGGATGTATCGGGTGCCCATCGACGAGAAAGAAGAGTTTGAGACGGGGACGGACGATAACGGAGTACCGGTCAAATATCAAAAATACATTTTCAGAGGTATCGTTCCCGAGCAGGACTTTCTGGAGAGCGGCAAGGAATTTCTTTACTTTAAGGTGCACCAGCACGGACAGTCCGAGGAGGAGACAACGCTTTATCGGTTCGAACCGGCTGATAAGAACCTCACATTGCTGTCGTCGCATATCCTTGCATTCCGGTTGGATATAAAAGAGAACGAATTCGATGTGGCAATGATACAGGCGGAACTATTGCCTTGGGGAAGGGCGGAGGCGGACATGGAGATAGGTCCTAAGTCTGAGCCTTAATGATTCATACGGATATAACATGGGAGGAAAATTAAATATCATATTGAAGAAACTGCCGTTTGCCGCCATCTTATTATTGTCGGCGGCATGCAAGGACGACGCAGCGATGCTTTCGGCGGACAATGACGAGCCGGTAGTGATTCGTGCGACGGCTGACGGAGACGGCATGAACAACGGGCTGGCCGGTCGTGAGCTTCTTTTCACCTATCCCTCTAAGGCGGAAGGCGGAAAGATGAAGAGTCTGGTTTGTACTTTCAATGAAGAGGGATATGGGGTCGTTTATACCGATGAAGAGAAGACCAAGCTGCTGAGATGGGATGAAATATATACCGGACGGGATGCCGCCGCATACCCGGAAGGCGCTCTGGATGCGGTCTACCTGGATAATCTGGTGAACTATCCGGTACAAACTCCGGACCCTTCCAGCGAGGATATCTTGAAAAAATACGATAACTTCCAGGCGATGAGGTTTGGATATAGGAGTAGCGAGGAAGACAAGGAACTGCCTCTCTTGGATGGAGCGAATCCCAGGCCTGCCGACTATAACTATAAGTGGATGGCAGCGCCGGTGAAGAGTGAAAAAGCCAAAGAGGCGGATATTATTTGGAATCGTATTTCCAAGCCGGAAAAGGGTAAGTTGCTTGAATTTAAGTTGGAGCATAAGATGAGTGCCATCTCATTTCGGTTTTATAGTGAAGATGAGGATATAGCAACTGCTCTGCAAGGAGACGGCATAACCGTTTACTTGGATTATGTAAGGCCTTGGCTGGAAACTAAAGGGGTGATTGGTGAACAGAAAGATGCAAAGATTATTCCGTTTAAACGTGCTGACGGTACGTTTGGCATTAAGGGAAATTTGGAAATCCAACATGGACTTTGTTTGGTGAAAGAAAGACGACTCGAGCCGATCGAGACGGCCGGTGAAGCAGATAGGAAGTATTGTTCGACTCCGGTATGGATTTTCCCGCCGAATCAATATGCGGCAGGTAGTTCATCCGGACCAGAAATGACTATCATATTAGGGAATGGGAATCAATATGGCGGCAGGTTACCTCAACAAATAAAATATTGTAAGGTTGACGAAGAAGGGAAAGAAGTCTGGATAGAAGAGAATCTGAATTTCAAGGCGGGTTATCACCTTACGTTCAATGTAAAGCTTAGTTCTGCAACCGTGGCGCAACCGGTGCTTTTCGAAAGAGTCGAGGTGGCTGATTGGAGCAAGGGACTGACCGAGACATCTTCTTTGAGTGAGAGTGGAATTAACAGTTGGGAAGATTATGTATTATTGGTAGAGCTGTATAATAAAGGAGAGCACTCGGAAGATAATTATCGGTTGATGAAATACGGAGTTTACAATGAGGACACCGGACGGTGGAAATTCGACTTGTGGCGCAACATAACAATGCCCGCAGGAGAAGTGGAATTGCCGAAGTTCGATACGGACGATTTCGAGATAGAGTTCAACGGTTACACTATTGCAGACAGCCAGGGAAATGTAATAGCCGGAACCAAGGAAAGTATTGTACGAAATAGTAAATCTTAAAAACAAAAGATACGATGAGAACAAATATCGGATATATCGCTTCACGGGTCTTGCCGTTCCTTTTCATTCTGTCTGCCTGCAACAGCGAGGAGGAGTGGAGCATTCCGCAACCTTCCGGCTATTTGCAGATAGAGGGTGAAATTGTGGGTACCGGTATGGCGACTACCAAGGCGAAGACCGAGGATATACTTGACATGTCATTTACGCGTTTCGGGGATAACGACTCGATAGGTTTTTACGCTTTCCATGAGGAAACATGTACCTTGACTGACCGATGGCTCCATCAGCAGAATAATTGTAAAGATGACGATAAGGACTATATAAAGAACGAGAAGTTGGTATATTCCGGCAGTAAATTCATATCTGACAGCATACGGAATGTAGCTCTGAATAAGTTGGGTATGACTTTCGCCTATTTTCCTTATGCCGGTACTGAAAAAAAACCGCAGGATTACCCGCTCAATCCCTCGAAGATAGAACAGCACCATTATATTCATATCTTCAATGAAAAAGGCCAAGTAGTGGATTTTCTTACCGCTACCAAAATGCAGTATACCGATATAAATTATGAATTTCATCATGAGTTCTCGATGTTGCTGCTGTTCTTGGGTGAAGGCTTCGATGCAACCATGCAGGAGAATGAAGTACTGAAGATACATCTTACAAAGCACGTGCTCGGTGCGCATCTTGTCCGGAAATGGAAGGCCGGTTTCCCTTACGAAGTATTTGAAGTATCGGTAGATACGATACCGTTGGGTGATGCCGGGAAGTATTCCTACGGCTCTTCATCTTTCATGGCGTCTAAGAAGGAAGGTTATGTTTTGCCGAATTCAGAAAGAGTGCCACGCACTGTCTACCCGGTAATTCTACCCGCCGGAGTGAAAATAGACTACATCGAGGTGACGGATAAGACGGGTACGCTTCAAAAAGTGAAACCCACGAACGAAGCGTTGCCCAAATTGGAAAAGGGATTTAAGTATCCGCTGACCATCCGGATGGACGGACTGGCTCCCACGGTGTATCCGCATAAAATCATCGACTGGAACGATAAGGGAACAATAACCGTCAAGGAACCTTACGGCATTTATACACGTGAACAATTAAAGACTTGGCTTGACTTATACAACAAGCATGCCGAAGACGATTTTGCGGATACGGGCGATGAGTTCGAAACTCTCCAAAAATACGGGAACTATGACGAAAACAGGAATCATTGGACATTCTATTTGCGCGACAACATCGATTGCGAGGGTATTGAGGCAACGGGCGGCGTGCTTATGAATGTGTTGAGGAAAAACGTGACATTGGATGGCGGTAACCATATCCTGAAGAATCTGACATTGGATTTGGGGGCATCGGCATCGGAGACCGGCAAGATCGGTATGATTGGGACAATAGAAGAAGGAGGCTATTTGCAAAACCTTCATTTGGAGTATGTAACGGTGAAAAATACGATACCGGCGGATATCCCCGTCGGCTGTATTGCCGCTGAAATCAGCGGCGGACAGATTATAGGCTGTACCGTGAAGCAAGCGGTCATGAGTTGCAAAGGCAACAGTAAAGCTGGAGTGTTGGCAGGGCGGATGAGTGGCGGTACGGTGGACGTATGCAAGTTTCATGGTATGGTGCAGGTTGCCGGAGCATTGGATGATGAGAAGCTAAGGGGAGTTGTAGGTGTCGTGGAAAATGAAAGTAATGTTCATGTTATGGATATAATCAATCGTGTCATCCTCACGGATTGAGGTCTGAAGCAGGAAAAAAGCAGCACTATGGATAAAAGGAATATAGTATTGATGATAAGCGGCATCGTATTGTTGGTATTGTATGGTTGCCGTGACGAGACGGATTCCCTATACCGGGGCGAAGACCGGAAGGAAACGCCGGTTTGCTTCACGGCGAAGTGGCCGCAAGACTCTTTCGGAACCACCCGGGCGATAACGGACAAAAAAGAATTTAAGAATGGAGATGTGATGCACGTCTCGGCCGTATTTACACTGAAATCCGGAACGGTGGCGCCCGGCGGGGAACCGGTTGTAAAAAAATACGCAGCCCTCACACTGGAAAACGGAGAGTGGATAAATAAGGTAGACCCGGATGTGAATATAGATATGAATTGGCCTTGGAATGCCGAGAGTGCCGTATTTACTGCCTACTATCTGGAAACGTGGACCGCACCGATAACCAAGACGGACACCGCGCTCGAGCCGGTTGTCTTAGACCGTTATGTTGTGAATAGCGATACCATTAATCCCGACCCCTTGAAGGCTGTGACCGAAAAGGTGGAGTACGGGCATGCCGTGCATCTGGAATTCGAGCATCTCTGCGCCCGTCTCACTGTAACAGGTGTGGGTGAGGACAGCGAATATTGGTTCACTTTTAAGACTCCCGCCTCGGGTGAGGGAAAAAAACTGAGCAACGCTTGTACAATGACACGTTTGGGAGGAAATAAACTGAATGAACTGGAATTCTCTTTTACGGAAAAGAAAGAAGAGGTTGGAGACGGCAAGAAAGAGATGGTGAAAATAGCTTCCCAGGTAGATGTGGACGCCTCAGGAAACCGTTCGGTGACTTTCCATTTATATCCGGGCGATTACAGAACTTTTACGCTCACCCGGCGCAATGATTATCCCTATATCACCATATCGGGCGTAGAGGAATTGATGGTTTTGGAAAAAGGCAACTCCTATACGGTTTCGTTGGAAGCCTTAACCGGAAATATCACGCAGGATGATATGGATGACAGTTGGTGGGAAGAAGAGGAAGGAGAAATCTATGGGAAGTTCGAAACGCAAGAGTTTATGGAAGCGATATCCGGCTGTAAGGACTATAATATAACAATATCGAATGAAGACGGAACTACTAAGACGGTCACTTTGCTGAAGAAAAATGAATCCCGGAATGAAGTGATGCTTATGGAAGATGTGGATTTCGGAGGCGCGTTATTTAATCCGGTGGTATTACCTAATATAGTAACCTTTCATGGCAACGGGCATACCATTTCAGGAGTCGATTACCCTATGTTCAGCAACTTGTCGGGCAGTGTGAAAGAACTCAATTTGAAAGATGTGGAGATGGAGCACAAAGGAGAGGGGACACCGTCTTCTGACCCGAACCATGATACGGCATGGGGAGTGCTTGCCCATATATGCGACGGAGGAAGAATCAGTAATGTCAGTTTAAGAAATGCAAGTCTGGATATCATGCTTCATAATAAAGCGCCTGACGGGACGGGACAGGATAAGGTTTATAACGTCGGCGCTTTGGTAGGTTGGGTGAAATCGGGGACATTGTCGGACATTACGTTGGTAGATGCCGTATCCGTTACTGTGGAGGCTGAAGAAACCGAGGCCGCTTATATTTCTTGTGTCGGCGGAGTGGTGGGGCAATGTAGCGGAACGATGAAAAATATCATCAACATCGGTGATGGTGGCGATCCTCTCATACGTGTAACCAACAACAGTAAAGGATATTCCGCTCAGTATACCGGCGGAGTGGTGGGACTTCTTACCAATGGCAGCCTGGAGGAGTGCGGGGTACGTACGGAAATTCATGCTGAAAATGCCGCGGGCACGCGCAATTATACCGGTGGAATTGCCGGAACCGTGAGGGCGGATGAGGGAATACAGACCGTCGTTTACAAGGCGGTTGTCGCAGGAAGTATAACAGGTGGAAACGCTATCGAGTATTCGGATGCCGTACCTCATTCTTCTACCGGTGGAATTGTAGGGCATGTCAAGAATGCCTCGATTATGCAAAGTCGTACTTTCAGTAAGGTCGGTATGCCTGAATTAGGCGGAGTGAGCGCCAAAGCCCAATTTACCATAGGCGGAGTGATAGGCTCTATTGATTCCGCCAGGGAGATTAGCGATAATGAGGGATTAAGCGAATTTGACGCCGCAGCGTTCCCTGCCGGCTTTTACGCGGGGAGGTTTGTAGGTGGCGGCGCCAAAGAGGCGGAGCTGACAGCAGCGGGCAATAGCGCCGGGGGAGAAGGTCCGTTTGTCGGTTATCCGTATCAGTAAAAGAAAAAGTGTATGGAAAATATGAATAAGGCAATCGGATATATAATCGGGCTGTTTGTACTTTTTTTGGCAGGATGCGACGGCGAAACGGACAATACCGGCTTTTCGGGGCGGACGTCCGAAGTGCTTTTCTCCGGAGCGGAAGATGTTTTTGTGGAAACACGTGCGCCTCTTATCGGCTCCGATGGAAAGGGGGCGAAATTCGGTACTTTCTACGTCTTGCAGACAACGGTCGATAAACCGGAGCAGTGTTTCTGGGGACATTATACACACAAACAGGATGAAGCGGGTGTATTGACGGTTGCGGATGCGGCCAGTGATAAGTACAAGCTGTTTTGGGCTGATTTTAATACAAAGTATCATTTTCGTGCCATATCTGTTCCCGAAGGAGATGATGGCAAGCCCCTCAAAGGAGTGGCTTTTTCTCACGAAGATAATAGCGTGTCTGCAAAAGGTGTGGTGACGTACGGGGATTATACCACAGGATTGGAATATTTTGTGGGAGCAACGATAGACTCGCGGAATCTGTCCGGAGGACAGTCTGTGCCGTTGATTTTCCAAAGACAGGTATGTAAGGTGATATTCAACTCATTTACCCATTTCAAAAAGAATGGAGAAAAAGGTAATTCCGTGTATGAATGTAAAATTATCTTTCCTAACCTTCCTTCCCGGGCTACATTCGATATGGAACATTTTCATATGTTTGAGCGGGATGTTCCGGTAAATATCGGTGCGAATTATAGTTATGTTACATTGACGCCCGATGAGACGGAGAAGAAAGGAGTGACACTGGATTGGAAAACGGCAAATAAAGACACTCCCGATTATGGTTCCAATTGGAATGCTCTCTATCTGCATCCATTCAAGTTTTGGGATAATGCCGATAGTAACAGACCGGAAGACCAGTCCGGCTTTTTTATCGTGAAGTTTGACGGGAAGTCTTATACGGGAAATATCTATGGTATTGAAAAAGAGTCTCAGAAAATAACAACCTTGTTTCAAAGAAATTCTTGTGTTCTGAATGTGGAATTGAGAGATGGGGCGGCGTCCGGTGGCGGTAGCGCATCGGTCATAGATGACTGGGGTGTTAAAACCGAACAAGACACACCGCATTATCCCGGCTCCGGTATATTCACCCAAGAGGACGCTGTCAAATTATTGACGGCTTTGCAGTCGGATAATCCGGACGAAATCCCGGCCGTATTTTATCAAGAAGAAGAAAGAGGGGGTGAGAAAGTGAAAGTCATCCGCCTTTTCAAGAATATAGACTGGAGCGGAGTGACCGGTGAACTGACGATACCCGAAGGATTTATCTTAAACGGGCAGGGATTTAACATCCTGTTGGGGAATGGTTCGCTACAAGGAGACGTGGAAGGCGAGCTATATATAAACGGGGAACCGTACGAAAAAAAACGGCCTTATTGAAATGCATAAATACGAATCTGCTGCAACTAAGGATTATTTATGTATTTTTGCAACGGAAATTCACCGTAACAATGATTATTACCGAACTGCAACAATTATACGCCGCCCATCCCAATGTAGAAGGCATGTGCAGGCTGCTAAAGGACAATTCCGTCCGTCACCTCTACTGCAGCGGCCTGTGCGCTTCTGCCGCTTCGCTGTTTTCGTCCGTGCTGGTACAGCGGGCTGAATGTCCGTTTGTCTTTATTCTCGGCGATTTGGAAGAAGCCGGATATTTCTATCACGACCTGACACAGATTTTGGGAGCCGAACGGGTGTTGTTCTTCCCCTCTTCCTTCCGCCGCGCCATAAAGTACGGACAGAAAGATGCCGCCAACGAGATTCTCCGCACGGAAGTGCTGAGCCGCCTGCAGAAAGGCGAGGAAGGGCTTTGCGTGGTTACCTGCCCGGATGCGCTGGCGGAAAAAGTCGTTTCCCGTAAGGAACTGGGAGATAAAACCTTGAAACTCCATACGGGCGAAAAGGTGGATATGGACTTCGTGACGGAAGTGCTGCGCAGCTACGGCTTCGAGTACGTGGATTATGTGTACGAGCCGGGGCAATATGCCGTGCGCGGCAGTATCATCGATGTCTTTTCCTTTTCTTCCGAATGTCCTTTCCGTATCGATTTCTTCGGAGATGAGGTGGAGAGCATCCGTACGTTTGAGGTGGAGAGCCAGCTTTCCAAAGAGAAGAAAGAGGATATCGTCATTGTCCCCGATTTGAGCCGTAGCCTGGAGCAGGGCGGCAATGGCGGCATGGTATCTTTCCTGGACTTTCTCCGGCCGGACACCTTGCTGGCGATGCGTGATTTCCTCTGGCTGCGCGAGCGTATTCAGGCCGTTCACGACGAATCGCTGACCGCCGCGGCCATTGCCGCCCGCGAAGCCGAGGAAAACGGTGCGATATCTCTGGAAGGAAAGTTGATTGACGGGGGAGAGTTTACCTTGCGCGCCCTCGATTTCCGCCGCATGGAATTCGGAACGAAGCCTACCGGAACACCGGATGCGACAGTATCATTCAGTACCGCAGCGCAACCTATCTTCCATAAGAATTTCGACCTGGTGGCGGAAAGCTTCCAGGACTACCTGGCGCGCAACTATACCCTCTATATATGCAGTGACAGCCTGAAACAAACCGACCGTATCCGCGCTATCTTTGAAGACCGGGGAGATAACATCTCCTTTACCCCCGTTGAGCGTACCTTGCACGAGGGCTTTGCCGACGATACTCTGCGTCTCTGCATCTTTACCGACCACCAGTTGTTCGACCGTTTTCACAAATACAACCTGAAAAGCGATAAAGCCCGCAGCGGCAAGGTGGCTTTGAGCCTGAAAGAGTTGAATCAGTTTACTCCCGGAGATTACGTGGTGCATACCGACCACGGCGTGGGACGTTTTACGGGATTGGTGCGTATTCCCAACGGAGATACGACGCAGGAAGTGATGCGTCTGGTCTATCAGAATGACGATGTGGTCTTTGTCTCCATCCATTCTTTGCATAAGGTTTCCAAGTACAAAGGCAAAGAAGGCGAAGCTCCCCGTCTCAACAAGCTGGGTACCGGCGCATGGGAGAAACTGAAAGACCGTACCAAGACCAAGATTAAGGATATAGCCCGCGACCTGATAAAGCTCTATTCGCAACGGCGCGAGGAGAAAGGTTTTCAATACAGCCCCGACAGTTTCCTGCAACGGGAGCTGGAAGCGTCTTTCATTTACGAGGATACCCCCGACCAAAGCAAGGCGACCGCCGACGTAAAGGCGGATATGGAAAGCGCCCGCCCCATGGACCGGCTGGTATGCGGCGACGTAGGCTTCGGCAAGACCGAGGTTGCCGTGCGTGCCGCTTTCAAGGCGGTGGCGGACAACAAGCAGGTGGCCGTCCTCGTTCCCACCACCGTTCTTGCCTATCAGCATTTCCAGACTTTCAAGGAGCGCCTGAAAGGCCTGCCCTGCCGTGTGGAATATCTGAGCCGCGCCCGGACGGCGGCACAGGCCAAGGCCGTTGTCAAGGGTCTTGCGGACGGTGAGGTAAATATCCTTATCGGTACCCACCGCATTCTGGGTAAAGACGTTAAGTTCAAAGACCTCGGCTTGCTGATTATCGACGAAGAACAGAAATTCGGTGTCTCCGTCAAGGAGAAGCTCCGCCAACTGAAAGTGAACGTGGATACCCTGACCATGACCGCCACGCCCATTCCCCGTACCTTGCAGTTCTCCCTGATGGGCGCGCGCGACTTGAGCGTCATCCAGACACCGCCGCCCAACCGTTATCCCATTCAGACGGAAGTGCATACTTTCAGCGACGATATCATCACCGATGCCATCAATTTCGAAATGAGCCGCAACGGGCAGGTGTTCTTTGTAAACAACCGCATCTCCAATCTCTCCGAACTGAAAGCGATGATAGAGCGCAACATCCCCGATTGCCGTGTCTGCATCGGTCACGGGCAAATGGAACCCGCCGAACTGGAAAAGATTATTCTCGACTTTGTCAACTATGATTATGACGTATTGCTCGCCACTACCATCATTGAGAGCGGTATCGACATACCGAACGCCAATACCATCATCATCAACCAGGCGCAGAATTTCGGCTTGAGCGACCTGCACCAGATGCGCGGCCGTGTGGGGCGCAGCAATAAAAAGGCTTTCTGCTATTTGCTGGCTCCCCCCTTGTCCTCGCTTACGCCGGAAGCCAAACGCCGCTTGCAGGCCATCGAGAACTTCTCCGACTTAGGCAGCGGCATCCATATCGCCATGCAGGACCTCGATATTCGCGGCGCGGGTAATATGCTCGGCGCAGAGCAAAGCGGCTTCATTGCCGACCTGGGTTACGAAACCTATCAGAAGATATTGTCCGAAGCCGTGCACGAGCTGAAGACCGATGAGTTTGCCGACCTCTATGCCGACGAGCTGAAAGGCGACGGTACTATCAGCGGCGAGCAATTTGTAGACGAATGCCAGGTGGAGAGCGACCTTGAGCTGTTGCTGCCCGCCACCTACGTCACCGGCAGCAGCGAGCGTATGTTGCTCTATCGCGAACTGGACGGCCTGACGCTGGACAAGGACGTGGATGCTTTCCGCGCCCGCCTCGAAGACCGTTTCGGACCTATCCCCCCCGAGACGGAAGAATTGCTCCGTATCGTTCCCCTGCGCCGTCTTGCGGCACGTCTGGGAACGGAAAAGGTGTTCCTCAAAGGCGGCCGCATGACGCTGTTCTTTGTTTCCAATCCGGACAGTCCTTACTATCAGAGTCAGGCTTTCGGCAAAGTCATTGCCTACATGATGAAATACACCCGTCGTTGCGACCTGCGGGAGCAGAATAACAAGCGGAGCATGGTAGTGAAAGACGTCACTACCGTGGAAGAGGCTGTGGCGGCGTTACAGGAGATTGTGGCGATGCAGGTGGAAGAATAGGTCAGTCTGTTGTTGCTTTGATATATATTTTGTGTGACCCTCTGCCCGTATGGCCGATTCCGCTTTCGGGCATTTCGCTCCACTGTTTCAGCTCTTGTGCGGCGGCGTTGCGCAGTAGTCCTGTCAGTTCGCAGTAGTCACCTACTTTCAGCAACGGATGCGACTCTAAATAGTCTTGCGCCAGTTTCAGCCGTTGTCCGGCGGTGTAGCGTGAGGAGGAGTGCCGGAACTTCCATTTAGAGCGGTCCAGTATGCAACTTCGTCCTGTTTCGTAGATGAAATCCTTGTCTGCGCGGAAGTTGATGTTGTCTACACAGATACTGCTTACGTTACGTTTTTGTCCGCCCTGTTCGGCGCTTTCCCGTTCAAAACCTTCGCGCAACCCTAACGAGGGAGTGAATACACCCAGTCCGTCCACTTTCACCGAGTGTCCTTCGCCCATTTCACGGGCTATGGCCTGGGTGAGTGATTTTACCAGTCCGATGATGTCGCCAGGAGTAAAGGTACTGGCGTAGTTGATGCGTTGGGCAAGGTAGTCCAAATCTACCTGTCCCCAAATCTTGATACGGGGGAAGAGTATTTTTTCACCGTCTTCGTTGGGAAGATTAGAGGTCTGCATTTGATATTCTGCCATGATGTTTTTTGTTGTTTACGGGTTGATAATTCGGTGATGGATGTCCGTCCTGCATGGGGCTAAGGAAGAAGTGGCATGGGGTAGGGACGAAAGTAGGCGGACTTGCTTACCGGGGAAACTTAACCTATGCTTTAAACTGTATCTTCAGTTTAAAGATATGTATCTTTAGGCTGGAGATGGCGGTCTTTAACCTAAAGATGTTCATCTTGAGCGTAAAGATACGGCTTATTTCCTATATGAGCAAGCCTTTCTCCTAAGAAGTGAGTGCTTGAAAACGGGAGTGTGGATGTTTCTTTATGGATAGCTGACGGTTAGCTGTTGGATAGCGGTCTTTGAGAAAATTGGGAAGGAAAAACTTTTTTTTATTGAAGTATCTTCTCTATCTTTGTGTCAGTATGGATGATGAAACATAAAAGGCTGTGAAGAAGTATAAACCACAAGAAAATAAACCCTTGCAAGTATGTGAGCCCGTAGCGGCTTATCAGAAACAAGATACTAATGTTTACCAAATTCCGGAACATGAGTTGGCATCTGTCATGCGGGCAAAAGAGCAATATGCTCGCGGAGAATATATCACGCATGAAGAACTGGAAAAGCTGGTAGAAGAATGGCTGGGCTGAAAATTATTTGGTCTGAGGAAGCGGTGCAATGTTTTCATCAAATATCTTCGTTTTATTGTTCCCAAGCGGGAAATTCGGCTTATGTGCGTAAATTACTTCAAATGATAACAGGCACATTACGGTTGGTATCTTCTTATCCTTATATGTATAGGGCGGCATCAGCTCCTGATACCCGTGTTTTTGTATGCGAATATTTTAGAATTTATTATAGTGTTCATTCAGATTATATTTTAGTGGAGTCAATTTTTGACACAAGACAAGACCCGATAAAAGATTTGTATCAATAGTGTTCATTGCTTGGATGAGTGAAATCTTATAAACTTTTCTGATAGTTTTCAATAATTTTCATGGCTTCTTCTCTTATTTTGTTCCGAATAGAAGAAGGTGCAATTACCTCAATATTACTGCCGTGTGATAATAACTCCTGCATCAGCTCTATGGAAAAGTAAGCTGTAATATGGAATATGCCTTCTGTGGTTTCTTTTTGTGAATGGTGAATCGGATTGGTACGTAGATAAGGTATGTGCTTGGAATTTACTTTGAAAGTAATTTTGTGAAGTTCTAAATGGGGAGCATAAGTAATGCCATAGCAGTGTTGAAAATAAAGTTTGTTATTAAATTCGGCAGGTATGGAAAAAGGGGTGCCTGTTAGTTCAATTGATTCAATTCTGTCTAAAGCGAAAGTCCGGACTTCTTGGTGGTAGGATGAAAAGCCTAATGCATACCAACGCTGTTTGAATACTTTCAGACAATAGGCTGATAGCAAGGTAGTATAAGAATCTTTATTGAAAGGGTGATAGGTAAGTTTGGCTTTTACAGATGTTTCCATGGCATTAAGTAATTCGGACAGATGGAAATAGCCGGTAGCGGGTTCTTCTAACAGTATTCGACTTTGCATCTTTTTATATGTCTGTAAGATGGAAGATACAGATAGTGTTTTTAGTAGCCAACTCCTTACGCTGTCTTCCTTAAATATATCAGGATTTTCAAAATAATATTCATGTGTTTGCGCATTATAGGCTATTGTTGTGTCAAATAAATGTTCTACCTTGTTTTTGGTTTCTTGAAAAGTACGTCTGTTCAGTTCTTTACCATAACTGATATTACTTTTCTGCCATGCTTGTTCTACTTGGGCACGTGTCGCCTTTTTCTTGCGATATAAGAAGTCGGCAAGCCATAATGCTTTGTCTGTTATCATTGTTTTTCCTTTTATTATCCTGCAAATATAGAAAAAAAGAAAGACTGCACATCTTTTTTGTGCATAGATAACGGAACTTTGTATCGAAAAACAAAAAGATAGGAAATGAAAAGTAAGAATCAGAAGATATTGGAGATGTCTCGGAAGCAAGATGTTCAGCCGGATGAACTTGCTGAATATATATATGCTAAGATAAATTTTACATTACCGTATAATATATGGATAGGGATAAACAATGGCTACGCAGAGTTCTATAACTCTTTATCAACTTATGATTCGTTTTATGAAAATGATGCTTTCAGATATGTGCTTGATTATTTGTCTGATGAGAAATTGTTATTTCCGGTAGATAGACTGAGAATAATCCATGAGTATATATTTGACTATCTTGTACAAGAAAAATTTATATTGTAATGTTGATTTTCTAATGGTGTATAATAAGTTTTTAATGAATATAAATAAAGAAAGGATAATAGTATGGAACCGATAAATGAAATTTTCTTTGGAGAACATGGATTGACATCTACTTCTGCCACACATTTGGCTAATATAGCCCAAGAGACAATCGTAAGTCATGAGGAGAAATTGAAGAATCTGAATTTTGTAACAACCAAAGTTGATATAGTGGGATCGCCTACGCATTCGGAGAAAATGGTGAATATCGGTTATGACGAGGCTTTTCTCGGGCAAATCAGGAGTATCTTGGAAGAGATAGCCGAAATGAATGCTTTCTGTGCATGGGTGAGGGAGGCTGTCAAGGCGAAAGACAAGGAGTTGAATGCTATTGATGGAATGGACATTGATGTCTGGTGCGAAGAAAATGGTTTTGAATTGGCTAAAGAACCGATACGTCCACGCAGGATATACGAGAATGATATTATCGCAAAGATGAATGTCAGAGAACGTAATGAGTACTATCAATTGGAAGCTATTGCAGCGACAATAGGTAAATGTATTCATAATGAGGGGCCTTTATCGAGTGCTAGAAAAGAACTTCAGAATAAGATGGTGAAACCTTTCAGCACGGAAGGTAGCGGGCACGAGATGCTTATTTATTCTCATGTACCGTCGGTAGAGCCACAAAAGGTGGAAGATATATTCTTTGAACTTCAGAAGTGGCATCGGAGTAATGAACAGCAATTGAATAAGATAAAGTTTGATATAAAGAAACGTTTAGAAGAGGAGAATCTGGCAAATAATCAGAGATACAATACAGAAGTCAAGGAGGCGCATCAAAAAATATCCGCTCAGATATCTGCCTTTAATAAGTGGCAAATAGAGGAACGTACAAGATTGGCGAAGTTGAAGATTATCATACCTAATAGTTTACAAGGCACATATGATAAGCTCTCCCGATTAGAGGAATAGTATAAAAAGGTAGTTGAAACTTAAACCTCAATGGATTTTAATTCAACTTTTAAAGAAATAAGGAAGGCAGTTTTATCTTAACCTCAAATATGCGAAGCAGCGATAAGGCGGACAGCCTCTGAAGAAATAGTGTTTGTCCGGTCTTTGTCTTTGTTGAAGTCTTGGTTTTTGTCTTGGCACTTGGTATGTGCCGATATGTCGTCCTTATTTCTTACTTTTTAATTATAAATGTAACAATATGGATTATGAAAAATATTTCGTATCTTTATGACAGAAAAGAGTAATATAAAGAATACCACTATGAACAGAGAAAGTTTCGTGAAAGATAGTAGCGTTAATGATTTTATACAATGGTTATCGATTAAACTGGATGCAGGTTTTATACATTCTTATACAGATCGAAGAACACAAAAAGTTTGGGATTGTATTTCTATATATGATGCGTATAAGAAGTATCAGTGGGGTGGAAAGGGCTTTCAAAAGAATGCAGAAACACTGGATAAGTTATCTTCTGACTTGAAGAATGGTATTGAAAATAAAGATACAGCTAAGTGTAGCACTGCCTGCTTGGAAATCTTGAGGTGGGGTGGTGTGCTACGTGGTAATAGGGAGAAAATAAAAGGGAGCGAATCGTTAGTGCAATATCTAAAGGATGCCAAAAAAAAGCTGGCAACCGGAAAGATAGAGAGCCGGGATTTTTATAAAGAAGTATATATGAATTCCGGTTTTACGAAGATTTATTCTCTGTATATAGATGATTTTATCATATATGATAGCCGGGTAGGAGCTGCATTGGGTTTCTTGGTTAGGCGTTATTGTGAAGAAAAGAAACTTGATAAGATTCCTGAATTACTGAGATTCGCTTATGGAAACAGCAAGGGAGGGACTAATAGAAATCCAAGTATTGGAGATTATAAATTCCCTTTGTTAAGAAATGCAGGTTACTATGATAATCATATTGAGAATAATTTGAAAGCCAATTGGTTGTTGAAAGAGGTGCTGTCATACCCATCTGCATTTAAAAACATACCTGAACAACGGCAATTGAGGGCTTTGGAAGCGGCTCTGTTTATGATAGGTTATGAAGTTCCGGATAAATCAGAAAAATAAATAATGTTATGATAGGTGCTATTTTAGGGGATATTGTAGGTTCTGTTTACGAGTTTAGTAACATAAAAACGAAAGACTTTCCGCTATTCAGTCAGTCGTCATCTTACACTGACGATTCTATTATGACGATTGCTGTTGCCGATTGGTTGCTTCATGGAGGTGATTTGGCAAAAGTGATGCAATGTTATGGAAAAAAATATCCTTGTCCTATGGGAGGATACGGCGGCTCTTTTGCCCGGTGGTTAAATGAAGACTATCCTAAACCCTATAATAGCTGGGGAAATGGTTCGGCAATGCGTGTCAGCCCCGTTGGCTGGTTTTTTAACTCTTTAGAGGAAACACTGGCTGTGGCACAGAAAACAGCCATAATCACTCATAATCATCCGGAAGGAATAAAAGGTGCCCAAGCAACAGCTGCAGCTATATTCTTATCACGTAATGAAAAATCTAAAGAGTATATAAGAGAGTTTATCGAAACTACTTTTGATTATGATTTGCATCGTACGTGTGATGAAATTCGTCCCGCATATCGTTTTAATGAAAGCTGTCAGGGAACAGTACCGGAAGCAATCATTGCTTTTTTGGAAAGTAACAGTTTCGAGGATGCTATAAGATTAGCGATTTCTTTGGGAGGAGATAGTGATACACTTGCCTGCATTGCAGGAGGAATAGCTGAATCTTTCTATAGATATCAAATCCCTTATAATTTGATAAAGAAAGTGGAAACAATATTGGAGCCGGATTTGTGGAAAGTAGTACAGGAATTCAGAAATGACCGGCAGTATAAAGTATTTTAGAGAAATATCTAATTTAATAAGATATGGCAATTATTGGCTTCTTCTCTATTTCCCGTACAGTTTGTCAATCAAGTCCTTCCGTCCTATCCGCCGCAGTTCATTGATGATATTTCTCCGTTCTTCGGGTTTGTACCAGAAGAAGAACTGACGCTGCGCCAGTTTCTCGCGTTGTGTCTTGGCGCTGAACACGGGTTCCAGGGTATAGGGGTGGAAACCTGTGTACCACGCTTCGGTGGCAACGGTCATGGGGGTGGGAGTAAAGTCCTGTACCTGCTCCAGATGAAAGTCCAGACGCTTGGTGATGACGGCAAGTTCCGCCATGTCCTCTTCCTTACAGCCGGGGTGGCTGGAGATAAAGTAGGGGATAAGCTGCTGCCGCAGGCCTTCTTCACGATTGATTCGGTCGAATATCTTTTTGAACTCTCCGAACTGGCTGAACGGCGGTTTGCGCATGATGTCGAGCACGCGTTCCGAGGTGTGTTCCGGCGCGACTTTAAGGCGGCCGCTTACATGACGGGCTATGAGTTCGCGGGTATATTCCTGCGTGCTTTTGTTGGTTTTGGGGTCTTTGCTTTGGTGCAGCAGCAAGTCGTAGCGCACACCGCTGCCTATGAATGACTTTTTGATGCCCGGCAGGCTGTCTACCGCATGATAAATATCGAGCAGCGGGCTGTGGTCTGTGTTCAGGTTAGGGCACACTTTGGGGTGGATGCACGACGGGCGTTTGCATTTCTTGCATACGGCTTCATCGCGTCCCCGCATCTTGTACATATTGGCGGAGGGGCCGCCCAAATCACTGAGATACCCTTTGAAGTCCGGTAATTCCATTACGGCCTTTACTTCCTTCAAGATGCTTTCCTTGCTGCGGCTGACGATAAACTTGCCCTGATGCGCCGAGATGGTACAGAAAGCGCAACCGCCGAAACATCCGCGATGGATGTTGACGGAGAACTTAATCATATCGTATGCGGGTATACGCTTTCCCTTGTATTTGGGATGTGGAAGGCGGGTATAGGGGAGGTCGAAAGAACGGTCGAGTTCCGCTTCCGTCAGGGGCGGGTAAGGCGGATTGACAACGACGGTTTGCCTGCCTACGGTCTGCAGGATGCGCGATGCGGCGTATTTATTGCTCTCTTCTTCGATATGGCGGAAATTGGCGGCCTGTTTCTTCTTGTCTTTCAGGCATTCTTCGTGCGAGAAAAGGATGATGTCCCCTTCCTGCGGCTGCACTTCTTTAGTAAGATAAGCCAGTTGGGGGATGTCGAGAATAGGTTGCTGCCGCTTTAATCTTCTTACAAGCTCCACAATGGGTTTCTCACCCATACCGTATGTCAACGCATCGGCGCCGCTGTCCGCAAGAATGCTGGGACGCACGCGGTCTTGCCAATAGTCGTAATGCGTCAGCCGGCGCATGCTCGCTTCGATACCGCCCAATATGACGGGCACATCGGGATATAGTTTTTTAAGGATTTGGGTATAGACAATCGAGGGATATTCGGGGCGCATATCCGGACGTGCGTCGGGAGTATAGGCATCATCGCTGCGCAGACGTTTGTTGGCGGTGTATTTATTGACCATACTGTCCATACAGCCTGCGCTGACGCCGAAGAAAAGGCGGGGACGCCCCAATTTCTTAAAATCCCGTAAGTCGTCTCGCCAGTTGGGTTGGGGAATAATCGCCACACGCAATCCTTCCGCTTCGAGTATGCGCCCTATGACGGCTGCCCCGAACGATGGATGGTCTACATACGCGTCACCGCTGAACAAAATAACGTCCAGTTCATCCCACCCGCGAAGTTCCACTTCTTTCTTGGTTGTAGGCAACCAATCAGTCAGTCTGTATTCTTTCATGGGTGCAAAGATACGGAAAGTTTTAATTACTTACAGAACTGCACCAGCATTTCCTCTCCGTCATAAATCTCACGGAAGCCGATTTGCTGTTCGGCGAGATACTCCTTGAGGTCATTAAAGGCGGTTGCGTCGTCCATAATGATTTCCAGTTTCTCGCCTTTCCCGGCTTCGCACATGGCCTTTACGGCGGGGATGAGAGGGCTGTAAAGCTTCTGTCCGCGTGTGTCGATGGTTTTCATTTATCTTCTTCCTCTTCTATGGTTTCTTGCCGGGAAAGCCATTGCAGGTAGAGCTTGATAAGCTGCTGCAGCCCGAAGGCTTTCATGTTGTTGTGATAGATAACGTCGATGCAGAGGTCGAGCAGGTCTTTACTGTCTTCTTCCTGAGCGGCGATGAGGGAACGGATATTCAGCTTGAGCTTGTCGAGCACGGTTTCGTCCACGATGCCGTTGCTGTCGATGAGATGACGGAAGAGGCCGTATTTCTCGATGGTGGCGAGATTCTCTTCCGATATTTCCAGGTTGCGGGTTCCGCTGGGATTGGCTTGTATAGTGTACATGGCGTTAATGTTTTAATGATTAATGTTTAGTAATCGATGTTTTCTGTAAAAGCAAAGATAAGTTTTTCACCACAGATTATGCATATTTCCACAGATTATTTATCAAGATTGTCGTTATTATCTGTTCATACCCGTATTATCTGCCGTAAAGAAGTGCAGTATGGATGCCATAACCGCCGTTCTGTTTGTTTCTTCCCGAATGCTTTCAAAGGGAAATGACATGACGAAAGTACGGTAGTCGTTACCTTTATAGGCTATGGCGGCCGGTTGGTTCCCGTCTGTATAGGTCATGACTGGAAAAGCGGTTGCCATAGGCAGGATACAGTCGGGGGCCGTTACGGGATAGGCCTGCTCGTTGGGCAGACGGGGGATGCTGAGGCTGCGCCCCAAGCCTTGTATGCCGATTTGTCCGCCGGATGTCTGTAAACTGTTACCGAAGCGGTATTTCAGGACGTTTTGGGTAAATTCCCGGTTGCCTTGCGAATCGTTCATGTCGCTGCCTATGTAGGCGCCGCTGACCAATAGGTTGCCGCCCGACCGGCAGTAGGCTGCCAAGGCGCGCTGCATGGGCGAGGAGAAAGTTTTGTAATAGGCTGTCCGTGACAGGTTGCCGTCCGCTTTTTCCAATCCCAGAATATAGTCCGCTATCGGATAGTCTTCCAATGCCACACTGCCGCTTTCCACAGCTTCGTCACTGCATGAAATGAAGCTGTAGCCGCCTGCCGCCTGTATGGCTTTGCCATGCATAAAGGGGTAGTCGAAGGTATTCCCGGCTATTTTCATGCCTTCATATTCATTGCCGCTTTCTCCCAAACGTTTTCCGGCTTCTTTACGGTTGAAGTTCTGCTGGATGCCGCAGAGGGATATATCGTATAGATAAGGTACGCCGGGGTCTTGAGCCACGTCAAATCCCGCTTCGTCGGGCGTGTTTACCACAGCGGGACCACTGATGCGGTCGAAGCCGTTGATGATAAGTACACGCGCTTTTTCGTGTTCGGATTTGTAGGCTGCGAGGGTTTCGGACGGGAAGCTTTCTCCACCCCGGTTCACTGCCGTTACTTTGAAAGAATAGACGATGCCCGGTTCTATCTTTACGGTATGGAACGGATTGTTTACACGTACGCCGTTGTCAAATCCGCCCCGTCCGATACGTGTGTAGACAATGTATTCGCGGGGTGTGGCGGTGGGCTCCAGTGGGTCGTTCACTCCTTTCCAGGAAAGCTCCAGCGTATTTTTCTTCTTGCCGAAGCGGATGGCGAAATTGCTGACGGGCAAGGGCTGCACAACGTATTCTTTGTTATGCTGCGTGCAGATATATTGCAGGATGGATTTGTACAGGGCGCGGCTGGCCGTGAACTTGAAATTGGGATCGTGTCCCAAACGCATGTCCGCAAAGTTCTGGTGCGAGAGAATCTCCACGATTGCGGAAGGAACGGCGGGCAGGCGGGTTTCGCTGTAATTGCGGTTCCACATGCTGCGGCGTGTCCAGTCCGTATTGAAAGTGGAACGGATGTCTTGCCGCAAGCGGGTGAGGAACAGGTCGGCAAGGTCGCGCGAGGCGTAACGGTCTGTTCCCGCCGCCAATTCGCCGTTATTGAAATCGGTGGTATAGATGCCGAGTGTTCCTACGATCCGGTCGTCGGTCTTGAAGCCGGCATCGCTGTGCAGTGCCATGCCCATTTCAAACGGTACTCCCAATCCCTGTTCGCCGGGATTGAATACGGAGCCGCCCGACAGATAGTTGATGGTACGCGAACGTACATTGATGTCGTCGGAGAGGTCGTCCTTGCCTTTGTATCCGGCATATACGGGATAGGGCATACCCGCCCATTGCGCGGAGTAACGGGCGCCTTCCAGGTAGCGGGGCAGACCGCTGGTTTTGCCGCCGCGCGCAATGTTGCCCATGCCGCCGCCGAAACGTACGGCATCGGCGCATACCACTCCTTTCTCCCGGCTTTCATTGCTCAATACCACCATACCGTAGTCATTGCTTCCTTTGTCGAAAGTAAAAGTACCGAGGTATACCCATGTGCCGCCGCCAATGCGCTGGTTAACTTTAAACTCTGTGACACCGCCGTTGTGGAATACGAGGTATTTGGCATCGCTCACGCTGTTCGGCAGGCTTTGATAGGAAACGTATACGGCGTACTCTCCGGTTTCCGGAATATCGGGAACCCACTCGGCGAAGGCTTTGTTTTTCTTCTTTTCGGTCTGCGCGAAGCGTGCCGTGCCGTCAAGGAAAGGATTTTCTCCTTCCGCATAGATGCGCTTCCGCTGTGCAAATCCCGGCAGAGAGGTCTTTTCCCAACGTGCTTTCCTGCTTTTCACTTCGAGATAGAGGGAGTTTGTACCGTTCCGGTTGCCGTCGTTGTCTACGATGATTTCCCGTTTCTGCGTGTCGCGTTCGCGAGGGGTGAATACGTTGGCTCCCGCATTTTCCAGCATCGGGATGAGGTAGGGGAGGATGAACGATTGCGTGAATTGGTCTTCGGAGGTACAGAACAGGCGGGGACGCTGCCAGCCCCATTTGTCCTTGCTGTTGATGTAGTACCTTCCGTGACTTTGCCACAGGGCGATGTGCCGTCCTTCCAGTCCCCGGGTTATTTCAAAGGGACGGGATGCGCGGGTCACCCAGGGGGCGCCTTTGTAATGTATGTCCGTAAACAGGCGGTTTTTATCTTTCTTTCCGTTTCTGTATGCGTTGGGGATAAGGTCGCCGATGGAACGTCCGCCGGTAAAGACGGTGATGTCGAAATAGGTAACGGGGCCGGGGAGTATCTTCTTGATGTCCCGGTAAGTCTTTTCCACCGTTTCAGGCCGGAAGGGCTGGTAGGAGAATTTATCATCGGCATAGATGCTGATGGTTTTTCGGCGGAAGTCTACGCGTACGCTGTCGAGCCGGCATGTACCGATATTGACATCGGCAGGGGCATATGCTTGGAAGAAGGTTTGCAACCGCTCCCGGACGGCCTGTTCTATTTCTTGTGAAAAGAGGGAAGTAACTCCTGCCGATAGGAGCAGTATGGATAAATATAGTTTTCTCATATTCAATAGTTAAGTACCGTACAAAAATACACAAAAAAAGAGTGGGAAGTTCATCGCTTCCCACTCTCTTATCGCTATTTAGTAAACATTTACAGCGGAATGTATTCTACGAATGCTTCCATGGCTTCGTAAGATGCCAGACCCAAGCTGTCGTACAGTGCGGCTGTACCGCGGTTGCGGTCTTCACTGCGCTGCCAGAACAGGCGCTCGTCGTTACCGAGGAACGGTGCGCTTTCCATCTGGCTTTGGTGCTTCAGGATGGAGTTACGTTTGGCGCGCAATTCTTCGGGGCTGATGGGCACCGCCATTTCGATGTTTTCAATTTCCCATTCTGCCCATGCGCCGCGATACATCCAGATGCGGCAGTCTTTCAGCCATTTGGCGCCTTCTTCCTTTTCAAGGTCGATAGCGGCAAATACGGCATCCGTACAAACACGGTGTGTTCCGTGCGGGTCGGCAAGGTCACCGGCGACAAAGATTTGGTGGGGTTTCACTTCGCGCAACAGGTTGCGTACGATTTCCACATCGGCTTCGCTGATAGGGTTCTTCTGAATCTTACCCGTTTCATAGAACGGCAGGTCGAGGAAGTGGCAGTGATCCAACGGGATATTGTTATAAGTACATGCCGTACGCGCTTCGCCGCGACGAATCAGCCCTTTGATGGTCAGGATATCGCGGGTATCCATATCGCCGTCTTTCTTATCTTTCAGATAGTTGCGGATTTCGGTGTATTTCTCGTTGATGACCTGGTCTTCGCTGTTGTTGAAGAGCTGGTTGAAGCCGTTGATGAAGTGCAAGAAGCGGATTACTTCTTCATCGCCTACGGCAATGTTACCGGAAGTCTCGTATGCCACATGCACGTCATGTTTCTGCTCTACCAGACGGCGGATAGTACCGCCCATAGAGATGACGTCATCATCCGGGTGCGGAGAGAATACAACGACACGTTTGGGATACGGTTTAGCGCGTTCGGGACGATAGGTGTCGTCTGCGTTCGGCTTGCCGCCCGGCCAACCGGTGATGGTATGCTGCAGGTCGTTGAAAATCTTGATATTTACGTTGTATGCAGAGCCGTAAAGGGCAAGCAGTTCACTCAAACCATTTTCGTTGTAGTCTTTGTTGGTCAGCTTCAGAATCGGTTTTCCGGTCAGTTGGCACAACCAGACGATGGCGCTGCGAATCAGCTTGTCGTTCCATTCGCAGGAAGTTACCAGCCAGGGACGTTGGATACGTGTCAGGTTGGCGGCTGCCGAAAGGTCAATGGCGATATGGGCATTGTTGTGCGTTTGCAGGTAAGATGCGGGGATTGTATCTGTTACGTTGCCTTCTACACACTCTTTTACCATTTTGGCCTTTTCTTCACCCCATGCCAGCAAATATACTTTCTTGGCCGAGAGAATTGTGGCTACACCCATTGTAATGGAACTTACCGGAGTGCTTTCAATGCTTCCGAACATCTTGGACGCTTCGTTGCGTGAGTCGCTGTCCAGCAAAATCAAACGGGTGGTGGAGTTCAGGCGCGAACCCGGTTCGTTGAAACCGATGTTGCCGACACGTCCGATACCCAATACGGCTACGTCGATACCGCCGAAGCTTTCGATGCGTTGCTCGTACAAGCGGCAATATTCGAAAATGGTGTCTTTGGCGATAGTACCGTTGGGGCTGAATACGTTCTGCATGTCAATGTCCACGTGGTCGAGCAGCATTTCCTTCAATGCGTTGAGGTTGCTGTTGACTGCGTCCGAAGCCAGCGGATAATATTCGTACAGGTTGAATACCACTACATTGCGGAAACTCAGTCCTTCTTCCTTATGCATACGCACGAGGGCTGAATAGACATTGCGTGGCGAGTTACCGCCGGCCAGCGCCAATACGCAGAAACGTCCGGCTTTCTGCTTGTCACGAATCACTTGTGCGATATCCAAAGCAATCTGGTTGGCTCCTTCTTCGGGAGACTCGTAAATGTCTGTCGGAATTTTTTCGAGACGTGTCAGTACCGATCGCTCGAAAGCGTTCTCAGGTCGATAGTACCTGGGGGATACTCTGTTCAGAGTAATTTGAGAACTAAGATTGGTTTTCATACAATAATTGGTTATTAATAAATGATTAAAGCTGTTCGCTTGTTCAAAACTTAACAAAAATACGAAAAACAAAGTTCATTCGCATTATGTTGAAATAAATTTTATGATAAAGTATCGGTTTCAGGCACTAATTTGCCCATTGCCCATACCGCTCTGATTTTCAAATCTTCGTCCATTACGATAATGTCGGCGTCTTTTCCTTTCTGGAGCGAACCCTTACGGTCGTATACGCCCATAATGCGAGCCGGTGTTTCGGACACCATACGCACGGCGTCCGCCAATGGTATGTCAGCCTTCTGTACCATTGTGCGTATCAGGCGGTCCATCGTTGCCACGCTGCCGGCAAGGGCGGAGTGGTCGGCCAGCTTGCATACGCCGTCCTCGATGATGACACGCGGGTCGAAAGCTTCCTTGCTGTCGCTGGCGGCACATGCCAGAGCATCGGTGATGGCGCACATCCGTTCCACGCCTTTTATCTTGTAGACCAGGCGCAGGATTGTGGGCGGTACGTGGATACCGTCGGCCACTACTTCCACGGTCATGTCGTCCATGAGGTAGATGCTCTCCACGGTACCTTCGTATTTATATTCACGGCGTTTATGGAATCCGGGCATCGCGTTGTAGAAGTGCGTGGCATGCGTATATCCGGCTTCATAGGCGGTGCGTATATCTTCAAATTCGGCTTGGGTATGGGCTACCGAGGCCAAGATGCCTTTTCCGGTGATGTATTTACCGAACTGCATGGCTCCGGGTAATTCGGGAGCGGCGTCCCAACGCTTGATGCAGTGCCAGTTTTCTACGATGGGGATATATTCGTTGGGGTCGGGGTTCTTGATGTTCTCGGGCATCTGTCCGCCGGCCATCGCCATGTTCAGATAGTGGCCTTCGAGGTGCAGACCCAGTATCGGGCTGTCTTTTTCCGCCATCATCTTCGTACAAGTTTCTGCCGCCTGTTCAATCATCGGTACGGTAGAAGAGGACAGGGTGGGGAATATGCTGGTGGTTCCGTATTTCATGTGAGTTTTGACCGCACCGCGAAAAGCGTCTTCGGTACATTCCATAAAGTCGCGTCCGCCGCCGCCATGTGCATGGATTTCTACACCGCCGGGCAGTACATACATTCCTTTTACATCAATCAGTTGTGCGCCGATAACGGCAAGGTCGCAATTGGTTACTTCTAAAATTTTCCCGTCTCTGATGAGTACGGAACCATCCTTGAGCCAACCTTGCGGGGTCAGGATGCGTGCGTTGATAAGTTGAGTCAACATAGGATTTAGGGGTTAGTGTTAATAAATTAATTGTTTCAGTCGTCAGACATCGTTTCAAAGGACAAAAATAACTACTTTTTGGGTAAGATGCACTCCATGCATTTAGGTATTTTCATTAAATACTCTAAAATTTGATGCGTAATGTTTAAAGAAATACCTATTTAATATCTTTTAATCGGGATGACGGTCAGCGAAAACTTTAATTTCGTTACTTTGAAGAAAATAGGAATTAAAGAGAGTTAGAGGGAGTTTCACTCCTTAATAAGACGAATCAGGAGTTTAAACAGTAAATAGCTAAATATGATTGAGTAATTAAACTGATTAGATGATTAACAGATTAGATAATTAACTGATTAGACAAATTCTAAGCCTGAAGGGCTTTTATCTCTCAGCCTTAGGTTACTCTATTATTAACTCTTGATTCGCATTAATAATAAAAACGATTGATTATGAAAACATGGAAAGCAGAAGCCGCCATTATTGCTGTCGGTATGGTTTTGTTGGGAGTGGTAATAAAATGGGGTATAAACGATTTTATAGATAAGGAGCGCATTGTCAGCGTAAAAGGACTGGCTGAGATGGAAGTCCCCGCCGATAAGGTAATATGGCCTTTGATGTATAAGGATATCGGGAACGACCCGTCTTTGCTTTATGCCAATATGGAGCAGAAGAATAAAGTTATTGTGAAGTTTCTGGAAAGTAACGGCATCGCTAAAGAAGAAATCAGCATTGCTCCGCCCGAAGTGATAGACATGCAGGCCGAACGTTACGGAAACCGTGATATAGCTTATCGGTACAATGCCACATCGGTCATTACGGTCACTTCAAAGAATGTAGACAAGGTGCGGAAGTTGATGTCGGAACAAGCCGAGCTGCTGAAACAGGGTATTGCCATCAGCGGGGGCGATTACCGCTATAACGTGGTATACGAGTTTACGGGCTTGAATGACGTGAAACCGCAAATGATAGAAGAAGCTACGAAGAATGCCCGTGCCGCAGCCGAGAAGTTTGCAAAAGACTCGGACAGCAGTCTGGGTAAGATACGGAATGCTTCGCAGGGACAATTCTCCATTTCGGACAGAGATGCCAATACACCTTATATTAAGAGCATACGCGTAGTGACTACCGTGAACTATTATCTGAAACGATAGTGAAAGAATCCGCATCTTTCCATGCGGGAAACTTGTTTCTGAATGCTTGCAGCGCGGAAAGTTCGAGGGGTACGGTGGCTGTCCCTTCTTCATTGTCGGGTACCTGAGCCATCAGTTCGCCCTTGTATGAGTAGATTGCGCTACCGCCGTCGTAAGGGAATCGATTACCGTCTTTACCGACACGGTTTACGCCGCAGACGTAACTTATGTTCTCCAGCGCACGCGCTTGCAAAAGAACGTCCCAGACTTTTCGCCGGGGTACAGGCCAGTTGGCGACGTAAATCAACAAGTCGTATCCGTTGTTTACATTCCTGCTCCATACCGGGAAACGAAGGTCGTAGCAGACAAGCAACAGTATGTTCCAGCCCCGGTAAGGGATTACGGTACGGCGATTGCCCGCCGTGAAATGTTCCGTTTCGTTGCCCATGCGGAACAAGTGCCGCTTGTCGTAAAAATAGGCTTCTCCTTCGGGAGTGAGGAAAAAGGCGCGGTTGTAATAGGCGGGATGTTCGCGGGATAATGGATTATCTTCGGATGAAACGGAGTTTTCTTCGCAGGAAATGTAGCTTCCGGCGATGGCTATCCGGTATTCAGACGCCCATTGGCGCAGCGTGGTGATGGTGTCGCCCGTTACCGGTTCCGCCAGTTTATCGGTATTCATGCTGAATCCGGTAGAAAAAGTCTCCGGCAAAACAACAATCTCCGCCGCTCCGCGAAGTGTTTCCAGCTTTTCGCGAAGACGACGGAGATTGTCTTGTTTATTTTCCCAAGCAATATCCGTTTGCAGGATACTGACACGTAGTCGGTTCATTGTGACGAACGGTTGTCGGAAACCGTTTTTTTAAATCGTTCCGATTGAGAAGTTCTCGGGAATCTTTCCATGAAAGTCCTTGAAATAGAGTTTTATCTCATGCATATCCTTTTCAAAATCTCCCGTCGGCATTATTGCCTTGGTGGAAGTTATGGTCTTGGAAGGATAATCTATACCGATGAGCATGATGGGAACTTGCGCTTTCAATGCAATGAAGTAAAATCCCTTTTTCCAGTTAGGGTTGGGTTTACGCGTTCCTTCTGGGGTGATGGCCAAATGGAACTGTTTGCTTTCGGCAAATTTGTTGGCCATCTGGTCTACCAAGGAAGTATTCCGGCTCCGGTCTACCGGTATGCCGCCGACGGCTTTGAATATCAATCCCAAAGGAAAGAAAAACCACTCTTTTTTCATCATGAAGCTGGTCTTCCGTCCGATGGCGCCGTAAAACAGTTTGCCGATAAATAAATCCCAGTTGGATGTATGCGGTGCCGCGCAGATGATGCATTTGTCATAGTTGGGCACTGTTACATTTGTTTTCCAGCCTAACAGGCGATAATAGATAAAACTATATAGTCTTTTCTTCATTCTTATTATTTAAGTTTGCCGATAGCTTCAATGATCTCGTCTACTTTTGCGTTAAAATCAGAACGGAATTTTTTGTAGTAACCTTTTACATTTCCCGGTTCGGTGTGGCTGATGCGGCTGATGAATTCATCTTGCATTTTCAGAATCTCACTCATTAGCTCGTCGGCTTTCTTCTTGTCTGTTCCGGGTACATACAGGCTGTTCACAAGACATTCGGTGAATAACTCACCGGCGATATAGTTGACGTTCTTCTTCAATACTTTTCTACTTGCCATAATCTTTACTTTTTATGTGAATAAATTGAATTATTTTCGGTAAAGATAGTGTTTTTCTCAATGACTGGAGAGGAAAAATGGGATTTTATGTGTTTTTAATGAGAAGTAGTTCGTAGAATAATTCTACATTTGTGGAGATTTTCTACAATGCAAGTGTGGAAGATGAATGTGACGGGGATACTTTATGCGTATGCTTATAGCTGATAACTAAACTATTATATAACAAATATAGCCTTTGTTGTGTTTTGGCATCGCGTTTGCTTTGAAAAGAGAAACAGGGTTAATTTTAATAAACAAACAAGCATGAGACTATTTTTTACGAAAAGAGAATTAAAGCTGAGAAAGAAAAGGGTAATAATGATGATAGCCTGTATGGCGGTACTGCTTGCCGGTTATCTGATATTGACCTGGCCGAAGAAAGTTCAGCCGGAAGCGCCCACTGTGATTGTGGAGCCTGCCGAAGTTGGTGATGTGGAAATTTTTGGCGAATATGTAGGCCGTATTCGCGCGCAGCAGTTTGTAGAAGTTCGTGCGCGCGTAGAGGGATACCTGGAGAGTATGCTTTTCGCCGAAGGTAAGTATGTAACAAAGAATCAAGTCTTGTTTGTCATCAATCAGGACCAGTACCGTGCAAAGGCTGATAAGGCCCGCGCGCAGTTGAAGAAAGACGAGGCGCAGGCGTTGAAGGCCAAACGTGACCTGGAGCGTATTCGCCCTTTGTATGCGCAGAATGCCGCCAGTCAATTGGATTTGGATAATGCGCAGGCCGCTTATGAAACCGCCGAGGCTTCCGTTTCCATGAGCCAGGCCGATTTGGATCAGGCGGAACTGGAACTGGGGTATACAATCGTGCGTTCCCCCTTGTCGGGACATATCAGTGAAAGAAACGTGGACTTGGGAACATTGGTAGGTCCGGGAGCCAAATCGTTGCTCGCTACCGTGGTGAAGAGCGATACCGTATTGGTGGACTTCAGTATGACCGCATTGGATTACCTTAAAAGCAAGGAACGCAATATCGAGATAGGCCGTCAGGATTCTACCCGTTCCTGGCAACCCAATATTACGATTACTTTGGCTGATAACACTGTCTATCCCTATAAAGGTTATGTAGACTTTGCCGAACCGCAAGTCGACCCGCAAACGGGTACATTCTCCGTTCGCGCCGAGATGCCCAATCCGAACAGGGTCTTGCTGCCGGGACAGTTTACGAAAGTGAAGCTGCTGCTGGATGTGCGCGAAGGTGCGGTAGCGGTTCCCCAAAAGGCGGTTACCATTGAAAAGGGCGGCGCTTATATCTATGTGATGCGCCGCGATTCTACGGTTGAGAAACGTTTTATCGAACTGGGACCGGAGTTTGGTAACAATATGGTTGTTGAACGCGGACTGGTGGCGGGCGAGCAAGTAGTGACGGAAGGTTTCCACAAACTCACTCCGGGTATGAAAGTGCGTGCGCAGGCGGCGGTTCCAAAAGAGGAAGAAGAACAGCCGGCAGATTCCCTGAACAAGAAAGCCGTTTCCGAGAATAAAGCAAAGGATAACAACCTCTCAAAGTAATGACAGTATGAAAGTAAGTTTCTTTATAGACCGCCCGGTATTCTCGGCGGTGATATCGATTGTGATTGTAATTGTCGGTATCATCGGTCTGACGATGCTTCCGGTGGATCAATATCCGCAGATAACGCCGCCCGTCGTGAAAATCAGCGCATCCTATCCGGGAGCAAGCGCGCTGACCGTATCGCAAGCGGTGGCGACTCCTATCGAACAGGAAATAAACGGTACTCCGGGCATGTTGTACATGGAGTCCAACAGTTCAAACTCCGGCGGCTTTTCGGCAACGGTGACTTTTGATGTGTCTGCCGACCCCGATTTGGCTGCCGTAGAAATTCAGAACCGTGTGAAGCTGGCGGAAAACCGTCTGCCTGCCGAGGTTATCCAAAACGGTATCTCGGTGGAGAAGCAGGCGCCCAGCCAGTTAATGACCATCTGCCTGACTTCCAGTGACCCGAAGTTCGATGAAATCTATCTGAGTAATTTTGCTACCATCAACGTGCTCGACCTCTTGCGTCGTATTCCCGGTGTGGGCCGTGTGTCCAATATCGGAAGCCGTTACTATGCCATGCAGATTTGGGCTATGCCGGACAAGTTGGCGAACTTCGGTCTGACCGTGCAGGACTTGCAGAACGCATTGAAGGACCAGAACCGTGAGTCGGCTGCCGGCGTATTGGGACAACAGCCGGTACAAGGTCTGGACATCACCATTCCTATCACGACGCAAGGCCGTCTGAGTTCCGCTAAACAATTTGAGGATATTGTGGTCCGTGCCAATGCTAACGGGTCTATCATCCGTCTCCGCGATGTGGCGCGCGTATCGCTCGAAGCCTCTTCTTACAGTACGGAAAGCGGTATCAATGGCGAAAACGCAGCTGTTCTCGGCATCTATATGCTTCCGGGAGCCAATGCCATGGAAGTGGCGGACAATGTGAAGAAGGCTATGGAAGAAATCAGCGCGAATTTCCCCGAAGGAATGAGCTACGAGATACCGTTTGATATGACTACTTATATTTCGGAGTCTATTCACGAGGTATATAAAACATTGTTCGAGGCGTTGATTCTTGTGGTATTGGTGGTGTTCCTCTCGTTGCAGAGCTGGCGTGCCACTTTGATTCCCGTTGTCGCGGTGCCCATATCCTTGATCGGTACTTTCGGCTTCATGCTGATTTTCGGCTTCTCGCTGAATATCCTGACTTTGCTGGGATTGATTCTCGCTATCGGTATCGTGGTGGATGATGCCATTGTGGTGGTGGAGAATGTGGAACATTTAATGGAGACGGAAAAACTCTCGCCCTATGAGGCCACCAAGAAGGCTATGAGCGGTTTGACGGGCGCTTTGATTGCCACTTCATTGGTGCTCTGCGCCGTATTCGTTCCGGTGAGTTTCCTAAGCGGTATCACCGGGCAGTTATATCGCCAGTTTACCATCACTATTGCGGTATCCGTATTGCTTTCTACGGTTGTGGCGCTGACGCTCAGTCCTGTGATGTGCTCGCTTATCCTGAAACCCGGTAGCGGAAAGAAAAAGAATATCGTGTTCCGTAAGATTAATGAATGGCTGAATATCAGCAATCATAAATACATAGGCGTCATCAGCCGTGTAATCAAACATCCCAGACGCTTGATGAGCGCATTCGGAATGGTGCTGATCGCTATCTTCATTATTCACCGTTTGATACCGACCAGCTTCTTGCCGGCCGAAGACCAGGGATACTTTAAGGTGGAGCTGGAACTGCCGGAAGGCGCTACACTGGAGCGTACCCGTATAGTGACCGATCGTGCGGTGAAGTATCTGGAAAAGAACCCGTATGTGGCTTATGTGCAGAACGTAACGGGTAGCAGCCCGCGTGTAGGAAGCAATCAGGCACGCAGTGAACTGACCGTTATCTTGAAACCTTGGGAAGACCGCAAGAATACTACCATTAACGAAATAATGGAGAAGGTGGAAAAGGACCTGACGGAATATCCCGAATGTAAAGTTTATCTTTCCACTCCGCCTGTGATTCCGGGATTGGGAACATCCGGCGGTTTTGAAATGCAACTCGAAGCTCGCGGTGAGGCTACCTTTGACAATCTGGTACAGGCAGCGGATACGTTGATGTATTATGCGCAGAAGCATAAGGAACTGACGGGACTTTCTTCTTCTCTGCAATCCGAGATTCCACAACTCTATTTTGATGTGGACCGTGACAAGGTGAAGATGCTGGGTGTGCCGTTGGCGGATGTGTTCTCCACGATGAAAGCCTATACAGGTTCCGTATATGTAAACGACTTCAATATGTTCAACCGTATATATAAGGTGTATATCCAGGCGGAAGCTCCGTATCGTGAGCATAAGGAGAACATTAACCTGTTCTTTGTAAAGGCCGCCAACGGCGCAATGGTTCCGTTGACCTCGTTGGGTAATGCATCCTATACCACAGGCCCGGGTAGTATCAAACGTTTCAACATGTTTACCACTGCCGTTATTCGCGGTTCGGCTGCGCAGGGTTACAGTTCCGGCCAGGCGATGGAGATTATGGAACAGATAGCGCGCGAGCATTTGCCGGATAACATCGGTATCGAGTGGAGCGGACTTTCCTATCAGGAGAAGCAAGCCGGCGGGCAAACCGGATTGGTACTGACGCTGGTGTTCCTCTTTGTGTTCCTTTTCCTCGCTGCGCAGTACGAAAGCTGGACAGTGCCTATCGCAGTATTGCTTTCTTTGCCGGTAGCCGCTTTAGGAGCTTATTTGGGTGTTGCCGTCTGTGGGTTGGAGAATGATATCTACTTCCAGATTGGTTTGGTAATGCTCGTGGGACTTGCGGCGAAGAATGCCATCCTTATCGTAGAGTTTGCAAAGGTGCAGGTAGATAACGGGGGAGACTTGGTACAGTCGGCCATTCATGCCGCCCAACTTCGTTTCCGTCCTATCTTGATGACTTCCCTTGCTTTCGTGCTGGGTATGCTTCCCATGGTACTGGCAAGCGGACCGGGGTCTGCAAGCCGTCAGGCAATCGGTACGGGAGTTTTCTTCGGAATGATTTTTGCCATTGTATTCGGTATTGTACTTGTACCGTTCTTCTTTGTCCTGATTTATAAGGCAAAGGCGAAAGTGCAACACAAAATCAAGAAAGACTGATGATTATATTGTAAACGAATTCTGATTACATACTTATGAAGAGAAAAAAAATATATATACTTCTGTTGCTCACTTCGGTTCTTTTTGCATCGTGTAAGGTAGGTAAGAGCTATGTACGCCCCGAAATGGCGTTGCCCGACAGTCTGGCGCAACAGCAGGACAGTATCAGCATTGCCGATGAGCAGTGGCAGGCGGTTTATACCGATCACACCTTACGCAGTTTGATAGCCCGTGCGCTGGAGTATAACAAGGATATGCTCATAGCTGCGGCCCGTGTAAAGGAAATGGCGGCGCAGAAACGTATCAGTGTAGCCAATCTGCTGCCTCAGTTGAATGGAAAGATAGGGGCGGAACGTGAAGTTGAGAACTATGGCGGTCATAGTCGTGATGTAGGAAACAGCTATGAGGCCAAGGCTCTTTTGTCGTGGGAACTTGACCTTTGGGGGAATTTGCGTTGGAAGAAAGTCGCTGCGGTTGCCGACTATCTGCAAAGTGTGGAGGCACAGCGTGCCCTGCGAATGACGATTGTTTCCGAAGTGGCGCAGGCGTATTATGAACTGGTGGCGCTTGATACCGAATTGGAGATTGTCCGTCAGACGCAGAAAGCCCGTGAGGAAGGCGTGCGTCTCGCAAGAATCCGTTTTGAGGGCGGACTGACTTCGGAGACTTCCTATCAACAGGCACAGGTGGAGTTGGCGCGTACCGCTACGCTTGTTCCGGATTTGGAACGCAAGATTTCCATAAAGGAGAATGACATCGCCTTTCTTGCCGGGGAGTTTCCTACGCGTATCGAACGTAGCCGTTTCTTACAGGAACTGGATGTACCGGAATCTTTGCCCGTAGGCTTGCCGTCAGATTTATTGGAGCGCCGTCCCGACATTCGTGCTGCAGAACAGCAACTTATAGCGGAACATGCCCGTGTAAAGGTAGCTTATACCAATATGTTTCCCCGTATTTCGCTTACCGGTCAGTTCGGTTTGGAGAGTGATGTCCTGTCCAACTTCCTTCAATCTCCTTATTCATTGCTGAATGGTGCGGTACTGACGCCGCTTTTCAATTGGGGAAAGAACCGGGCCGCGTTAAAAGCGCAGAAGGCTTCCTTTGAAGCCGAAGTACATAGCTATGAGAAGTCGGTGCTGAACGCTTTCAAGGAAGCTAAGAACGCGATAGTGGATTTCAACAAAATAAAGGAAGTGTATCAGTTGCGTCTCAAGTTGGAACGTTCAGCCAAAACGTACGTGGATTTAGCGCAGTTGCAATATATTAACGGTGTCATTAATTATATGGATGTTCTCGATGCCCAACGTGGATACTTTGATGCGCAAATCGGCGTCAGCAATGCCATCCGTGATGAACTGATAGCAGTAGTAAATGTTTATAAGGCACTGGGCGGAGGCTGGCAGATAGAGGAATAAACCGTAAAGCTGTTTACAATAGAAACCAAGAGTGCTCTTGCTGGTTGCGGGAGTACTCTTGGTTTTTTAACGGGTATGTAAGATTTCGTTTTCAGAAAATACCTGTCATATTATAAATATCCGTAACTTTAACCGCGGGATTTATTCGAACTGATATTAGATTAAAACACAAAAGAAGTATGATTGATGCTACTCAAAACCTTATTCTGATTAATGGAGAAAATAAGACCTTACAAATAGAAGAAATAGGTCGGGATGACGCGGGTCGCTTTAATGTGAAGTATCGCGGTTCTTCTAAGGTATATAGATATGGCAGTGAGAAAATTGTATGGCTGACGTGCGCAAAACAAATTGACATCGATCATAACCGAATATTCATTCGTCAGCGTAGAGTGTACGATTTAAAAGAAGTATTTTCTTTTGAATATAGGGATAGTACTTATTGGTATGTAGTTTACACTTCCAATTACTCACAGTATCTCTTGGATGAAGAATTGATAATCAAGACTTCATGTTTGAGTGATGGTAAATCGCAAAGTGTATTTGAATATTTGAAGGCGGTGGCATCTACTAATATTCTCGGTAAAGAGGAAGAAAAAGATAATACCGGATTGCTTTCCAAACTTTATGAAAAGATTGATTTTATTGATGATAGCAGAGCTATCGCTCCATATTTAAATCCAAAGAAAGCATTGAAAAAGGATAAGAGCGGTCGGCTTATATACCCTTTTGGATGCAATGCCAGTCAGAAACGAGCTGTAGTTTGTGCTTTTGAACATCAGATAAGTATCATTCAAGGTCCGCCGGGAACGGGGAAGACACAAACTATCCTCAATATTATAGCTAATATTATACGAAAAGGAAAGACTGTTTTAGTCGTTTCAAACAACAATTCAGCTACGACCAATGTTCTTGAGAAGCTGGATAAGGCAGGACTTGGCTTTATAGTGGCGCCATTGGGCAGGAAAGGAAATAAAGAGGCGTTTATAGGTAATCAGCCTGCTGTACCCGATGAACTTCAAGACTGGGAGTGCAATGTAGAGGAAAAACTCCGGAAAGAGGAAGAGGCGGAGAATCTTTTGAGGAAGCTTGACAGGATTTTTACAGTACAAGAGGGGTTGGCTTTGTCCAAACAAGAGCTTCAGGCTGTAGAGTTAGAGTATAATCATTTCAAACGGGATCAAATATTTGAGTTTACTTCTTTCAATAGTGCTAACTCTCTATCTTCCATGCGTCTTTTAAATTTGTGGCTGCAGTTTCAGGCATATGCAGAGAAGGATGTCATTGCTCCCAAAGAATGGTGGAATAAGTGTTTGGCGGCTCTTCAATGGTGGTGGATGAATTTGATAGGACGATATGTATTAAAACTGAACTCTAAGTTTGATAAGCATGATCTATCTGCTATTATCACGGAACTGCAAACTTTGTATTACCATCGGAAGATTGAGGAATTAAACGAACGGATAACGAACTTGCAAGCCGAATTGAAAACCTATGATGCCAAAACTGAACTGAATAGATTAACAGAAGTATCTATGCAGCTATTCAAAGTATCCTTGTTTAAGAAATACGGCAAGGAAAAGCGTAAGGTATTTTCTTCTGTTAGGGATTTGCGAGTGGATTATCAGAGTGTACTGGAACAATATCCGGTAGTGCTGAGTACTACATTCTCTTCACGTATTTGCTTGTCCGATCAAGCGGAATTCGACTATCTGATTATGGATGAGGCATCGCAAGTTTCTATTGAAACGGGTGCTTTGGCGCTGACATGTGCAAAAAATGTTGTTATCGTGGGAGATACTTTGCAGCTACCTAATGTAGTGACAGGCGAGGATAAAGAAAAGCTTGATGCTATTGTCGCGGAATTCGATATCCCTTCCGGTTATGATTGTGCCGGAAACAGCTTTTTACAGTCGGTATGTACTCTTTTGCCCGATGCCCCGCAAACATTGCTTCGGGAACATTACCGTTGCCATCCTCGTATTATTGACTTTTGTAATCGTAAGTTTTATGGCGGTGGTTTGCTCATTATGACCGAGGATGATGGAAAACCTGATACATTGCGCGCAATCAAGACAGTGCCGGGACATCATGCGCGTAAACACTACAATCAGCGAGAAATTGATGTAATTCGTGATGAAGTGATAGCTCATTTACCCGAACAGACGGATATTGGAATTATCGCTCCTTATAATGTTCAAGTCGATGAATTGTCTCGGCAATTGCCTGAAATAGAATCTGCTACTGTTCATAAGTTTCAAGGACGGGAAAAGGATACTATTATTATGAGTGTGGTGGATGATCAGATAACCGAATTCAGCGATGATCCGAACCTGCTGAATGTTGCCATATCAAGGGCCAAAGAGCGGTTCTGTCTGGTTGTCTCGGGTAACGAACAGCTTTTGAAGGGTAATATCAGTGAATTGTTGTCTTATATTGAATACAATAACTTCACAGTCAGTGAAAGTAGGATACATTCTATTTTTGACTATCTGTATAGTCAATATACCCGTCAACGTTTGGCTTTTATTCAGGCACATCCGAAAATATCTGAGTATGATTCGGAAAATATTACTTTTGCTTTTATACAAACGGTTTTAAAAAAATATCGGGAGTTTCATCATTTGGGAGTATTATGTCATATTCCTTTACGTCATCTCATCAAAGATACTATCCTTTTAAATGAAGATGAACGGACATATGCCGCTAATTATAATACTCACGTGGATTTTCTTATAATTAACCATGTCAGCAAGAAACCAATATTGGTAGTGGAAACGGATGGCTATTCCTATCATAATGAGAAAACACAGCAGTATCAACGAGATATAAAGAAAGATCATATTCTTGCATTATATGAGATTCCTATTTTGCGGCTTTCAACCGTGGGGAGCGGCGAAGAAGAAAAATTGATGAAAGCGCTTCAAGAGATATAAGTGATATTCTCTCTTGTTTTGTTTTAGCGCTCACTTTTAATTATTTCCCTTTTCGGTTTGCATTTCTTGCGGAAAAGAGCGAAATTTGCGACGCTTTTAAACGAAACTTTATTAACACCTTTAAATATTTAAGAGAAATGACTAAAAGTGCATTGCAAATTGCAAGGGCTGCCTATCAGCCCAAACTTCCGAAAGGGCTGAAAGGTACTGTAAAAGCAGTGGCCGGCGCGGCTACTCAGTCGGTTGCCGATCAGGAAGATATCAAAAAATTGTTCCCTAACACTTACGGAATGCCTTTGATTAAGTTCGAAACTACCGATGAGGCTGCTAATTTCCCCGCTATGAATGTGGGCGTTATCCTCTCCGGCGGTCAGGCTCCCGGTGGTCACAATGTGATTTCCGGTATTTTTGACGGTATCAAGAAGTTGAACAAAGACAGTAAACTGTATGGTTTCATCCTCGGCCCCGGTGGTTTGGTAGACCATAATTATATGGAACTGACTGCTGATATCATTGATGAATATCGCAATACCGGTGGTTTTGATATTATCGGTTCAGGTCGTACAAAGTTGGAAAAAGAAGAGCAGTTTGAAAAAGGTTTGGAAATCTTGAAAGAACTGAACATTAAAGCGCTGGTTATCATCGGTGGTGACGACTCTAATACAAATGCCTGCGTATTGGCTGAGTATTATGCTGCCAAGAATTGCGGCGTACAGGTTATCGGTTGTCCGAAAACTATCGACGGTGACTTGAAGAACGAAATGATTGAAACTTCTTTCGGATTCGATACGGCTTGCAAGACGTATTCTGAAGTAATCGGTAACATCCAACGTGACTGTAATTCTGCACGCAAGTACTGGCACTTCATCAAACTGATGGGACGTTCCGCTTCTCATATCGCTTTGGAATGCGCATTGCAGGTACAGCCTAATATCTGTATTATCTCCGAAGAAGTGGAAGCTAAGGATATGTCTTTGGATGATATCGTAACCGGCATCGCTCAGGTAGTGGCTAATCGTGCCGCACAGGGCAATAACTTCGGTACGGTTCTTATCCCCGAAGGTCTGGTTGAGTTTATCCCGGCTATGAAACGTCTTATTGCCGAACTGAATGACTTCTTGGCTGCCAATGCTGAAGAATTCTCTCAAATTAAGAAATCACACCAACGCGATTATATCATCCGCAAACTGTCTCCGGAAAATGCCGCTATCTATGCAAGCCTTCCTGAGGGCGTTGCACGTCAGTTGTCATTAGACCGTGACCCGCATGGAAACGTACAGGTATCGCTCATCGAAACAGAGAAGTTGTTGTCTGAAATGGTAGCCGCTAAATTGGCTCAGTGGAAAGAAGAAGGTAAATATGTAGGTAAATTTGCTGCACAGCACCACTTCTTCGGTTACGAAGGACGTTGCGCCGCTCCGTCTAATTTCGATGCCGATTACTGCTACTCTTTGGGTTACGCGGCATCCGCACTGATTGCTAACGGCAAGACCGGTTATATGTCTTCCGTACGCAACACGACCGCTCCCGCCGAAGATTGGATTGCAGGCGGTGTACCTATCACAATGATGATGAACATGGAACGTCGTCATGGTGAAATGAAGCCTGTTATCCAAAAGGCTCTGGTGAAACTCGATGGCGCTCCTTTCAAGGCGTTCGCTGCTCAGCGTGACCGTTGGGCTGTGGAAACAGACTATGTTTATCCGGGTCCTATCCAGTACTTCGGTCCTACGGAAGTTTGTGACCAGCCTACCAAGACTTTGCAACTGGAACAAGGTAAATAATTGAAGTTCCTTAAGAACCCGATATTGATTTTTTAGGCACGGATTGCGCGGATTTCACGGAGAAAGAATAAAATATAATCCGTGATATCTGTGTAATCCGTGCCTGAATTTTATACTACGCGCATATGCCTGCTAAAACCGATACTGTGGCTCGCCACAAACCTGCCTCTCGTCGTAAGCCTGCTTCTCGCGGCATCGCTTCTTCCCGGAAAAAGAAACAGGCGGTATCTCGTACCATGCCTGTATGGGTACGCAATTTGTTAGCTTTTTGTATTATTGCAATATTTTCTGCCGGATTTTATTGGTTCTTTATCCGTCCTTATGCTTATCGTTGGAAACCCTGTTACGGGCTGAAAGGCTATGGAGTATGTATGCCTTGCAATTACGAAGTGCATGGCATTGATATTTCCCACTATCAGGGTATTATAGACTGGGATAAGCTTCTCCATAATAAAGAAGCGAAATTTCCCATACACTTTATCTTTATGAAAGCCACCGAAGGCGGTGATTATGGCGATGAGAACTTTACCGAGAATTTTGGTCAGGCACGGAAACACGGTTTTATCCGGGGGGCTTATCACTATTTTCTGCCTAAGACGGATGCGCATAAGCAGGCTGATTTCTTTATTAGTACCGTACAATTGTCAAAGGGGGATCTTCCGCCTGTTCTTGATGTGGAAACTACGGGAAAGAAGTCACCGCAAGAACTGAAACTTGCCGTTAAAACATGGCTTGACAGGGTAGAGGCGCATTATGGCGTAAAGCCGATTCTTTACACTTCTTACAAATTCAAGAAACGTTACCTCAACGATTCCATATTTAATTCTTATCCTTACTGGATAGCCCACTATTACGTCGATTCCGTAAAATACGAGGGTAAATGGCATTTCTGGCAGCACACCGATGTGGGTGATGTCCCCGGTATTGAAGAAGAAGTCGATTTGAATGTATTTAACGGTACATTAGAAGAATTGCTTGGCATGACTTTGCGATAGTTAACTTCATGGATGCAAGAAGTTAACTTGTTATCGTTTACTAAGTTAACTTCCTTACATCTGCTTAGTTAACATCATGAGGCTTCTGAAGTTAACTTTCCGCTTTCTCCCGTTTACCTGTTTGTTATGATACAAACTTTACCGCAGCCCAACGATTCTTCTCCTTATGATGTACGAAATGCAGTCCGTTACGTTCCGCTTCGGCTTGTATTACAGGGATGTCGTCCACATAAAAACCGCTCATGTATAGTTCCGAACCCGGGTGCATGCAGCTAACATATTGCTTCATGTCGTTCAGCAGGATATTACGGTTGATGTTGGCGATAATTACATCAAAAGGTCCTTTGCCTTTCAGTGCGGAAGCGTCTCCTTGAAAAACGGAAATGCGGTCTACACCGTTTAATTCTATGTTCTCGAGTGAGTTGCGTACGCACCATTCGTCTATGTCGATAGCTGTACAGGGTACGGCGCCGCGCATACGTGCCAGTATGGCGAGAATGGATGTTCCGCATCCCATGTCAAGCAAGGATTTGCCTTGCAGATTGTTGTCCAGCAATTCACCGATAATGAGGCTGGTCGTTTCATGATGGCCTGTACCGAATGCCATTTGCGGGTTAATGACGATATCGTATTCTGCTTGAGGAATGTCGTGGTGAAAGGTGCTGTGAATGATACAGCGGTCGCCAATGATAATGGGTTGGAAGAAATTCTTCTCCCATTCCTCATTCCAGTCTTTGTCTTCCGCTTCCTGATAAGTATATTCCACCTGTGTATCGGGCAGAGGAAAATTGGCAAGAGCTTCTTTGAGGGCATTCTCACTGTATAAATCCTTTTGAATGTAGGCCGCTATGCCGTCAGCTTGCTCTACAAAACTCTCAAAGCCTACTTCACCCAACACTGCCGATAAAACATCGTTGACGACTTCCGTACAAGGAGTGGTATGAAAAGCAAATTCTAAATATTTCATTGGAATATGATTGTTTGTTAAATGCAAAAGGCAGACATAGGAGAGAAACCTATTTCTGCGTATATTTGTTTTGGATACAAAGATAGGCGCATTTAGGGAAATCCCTATAAATCTTTGGGGAAAATCTTCTGTATGGGGTAAATCCCTGCGTTATCTTTGTGACGTGGAAAAGTATGGAATTGTAAACCCGTAAACCAAATGAATATGAAAAAGATTGTTTTTTTATCGCTTTTTGCTTTGTGCCTTCCATGGGTGCTTTCGGCTCAAAGTATAGATGACGACCTTTACTACGTTCCTTCCAAGAAAAAAGAAGAAAAGACGGAGAAGAAAAAAACTCCGGCTGCCGATGCGGTTGTAGTAAAGACGAATGCGCCGACTACGGTTTATGCGTCGCCGGGCAACACGACAATTGTAGTGAAAGACCGTAAAGGGAATATCCGTGATGTAGACGAGTATAATCGCCGCTATGATTCTAAAGACTATGACTTTTCACAAGAGAATGATACGCTTTATGTAGACGAAAAGGAAGATGATGGTCTGGACGGAGAATGGGTAAACGGTTTTGACGGTTCGGAAGATGATTATGAATATGCTACGCGTATTATCCGTTTCCGCAATCCTCGTTATGCCATCAGTATCGGCAGTCCGCTTTATTGGGATGTGGTCTATGGCCTGAACTCATGGGACTGGAATGTATATACGGATGGATTGTATGCGTATGCATTCCCGACGTTTACCAACCGCCTGTGGTGGGATTGGCGCTATAACTCTTACGGTTGGGGTGGTTATCCCTATTATGGCTGGGGTTGGAACAGTTGGTATGGTCCAAGCTGGGGCTTTGGCTGGAGTGTAGGATGGGGCGGCTGGTATGGCGGCGGTTGGTGGGGACATCACCACCATTATCATCCCGGATATTATCCCGGTGGCGGACACTGGGGGGGGGGGTATTACCCGCGCAATACGTATACCTACCGTCGTTCTTCGGGAACAAGCAGTTATAGAAATCCTTCTTCCTCTTCTGCGGTTCGCAGGTCGGGTTCGAGCGTGACTCGTGGCGGTTCAAGCTCTACTGTCCGTTCTTCGGGTACTTCGTCTTACAGACGGAATGCGCAAAGCGGCGCAACGACAACAAGGCGTGTGGTAGGTACACGTTCATCCGGGACACGTAGCGGAGTAACTACACGTACGGATGCCTCTTCTACAAGACGTAGCGCATATACCCGCCCAAGCAGTACACGTGTGGGTTCCTCTGCTTCTACAGGCGTATCTCGCGGCAGCAGTGTAAATTCTACCGGAGTAAGGCGTTCAGGCAGCGGAAGTTCTTCCACTTATAATCGTGGCAGTTCCACATCGGCGCCCCGTAACTATTCTACGGGAAGCAGCAGCCGTCGTTCTTATACGCCCGTACAAAACAATTCTTCAACCCGGAGTTTTTCTTCGGGTAGCAGTAGCGGTTCACGCAGTTATTCCAGCGGCAGTAGCGGTGGCGGTTCCACTCGTTCGTCCGGTGGCGGAGGTGGCGGTTCTTCAAGAAGAAGATAGGTATAGTATTAATAGAAAAAGATTAAAAGGATATGAAGAAGATAATAACTTTGGCTGCTTGGGGGCTGCTGGCTGCAGCAGTCCCGGTGAGTGCGCAGACTGTGTACGATGCTGCTAAGATAGCGAATAAGGATTTGAATGGAACGGCGCGTTTTGTAGGTATGGGTGGTGCCATGGGAGCGTTGGGCGGTGATATTTCCACTATCGGGACAAACCCTGCGGGTATAGGCATTTACCGTAGTAATGATGCGATGATGTCATTCAGTTTTTCTTCTTATGGTACGGAAAGTAACTATATGGGAAGTAAAATAAATTCAGATAAAACAAGGGCTTCCTTTGATAATGCGGGCTTTGTACTCTCTTCAAAGATAGGTAATGCCACAGCCTTGCGTTATGTGAATTTCGGTTTTAATTACCATAAGGCTAAATCTTTTTATAAGAATATGTCAATGGGCGGTAACTTGGGAGCATACTCCCAAACCTTCCAAATGGCAGAACAAGCCAGAGGTATCGAAAGCTGGGGAAGTCATCCTTATAATGACGATAATGTAGGTTGGCTGTCCATTTTGGGCTATGACAGTTGGCTGATTTCTAATCTGACAACAGATAATACGGGTATGCCATATAAAGATGAAGATGGAAATCAGATAAAGAATAGTGACGGTACGCCGCTTTATGAGATGCCCGGTTTCTATTATGGGATGTATGAGAATGGCGATGCCACTTTCCGTTCGGAAGAACGTGGCGGTATCGAACAATACGATTTTAATGTTTCCTTTAATATAAACGACCGTGTATATCTGGGTTTGACTATCGGAGCTTATGCCATAGATTATAATAAATATACTTTCTATGATGAGAATTATACGGGAGATTACGCTGGTCAGGGATATAATCTGACTTCCTGGAATAGAATACAGGGTTCGGGATTCGATTTTAAATTCGGAGCCATTGTCCGCCCGTTCGAATATTCTCCGTTACGTATAGGTTTGGCTGTTCATACTCCTACTTTCTATAGCTTGGATTATAAGACAAGCGCTTTGGTACAGGCGGACGTACGTAATGAGGTAAGTGGAAATATCGAGCAGTATGATATTTATACTCCTGATATGATTAACGGTGATATGATTCGCCAATTCCGTCTTCAAACTCCGTGGACATACAATGTCAGTTTGGGATATACGATAGGCAATAGTTGGGCGTTGGGTGCGGAATATGAATACGAGGACTACTCGTCAATGAAGTTTAAGAATCCGGATGACGGTTTTTCCGATCTTTTCGAATACGAAAACAGTACCACTCCCATGATGAAAGGTGTAAGTACGATTCGCTTAGGCGCGGAGTATAAGGTGATTCCTCAATTTGCTTTGCGTGCGGGATATAATTATAGCACTGCCATTTTTAATAATGATGCTTATAAAGACCTGCCCTTAAATTCCATTCAGACCGATACGGATTTTGCTAATACAAAGGCGTTGAGCAACTATACTTTGGGTATAGGTTACCGTGGTTCTATGTTCTATGCGGATTTGGCATATAAGTTCTCTTCTTATAAAGAGAATTTCTATCCGTTTGTGGAAATGGAGCGCGAAGTGGAAAACGGAGTGGAGTATAGAGTACTTCAGGGTACTCCCGCTGTAACGAAAGTAAAGAACACCCGTAGTCAAGTATTGTTGACACTGGGCTTGCGCTTCTAAAAAAAACATTGTTTTTCAGAGCAAAATAACCTTTCATTGCAATACCTTAGGGTATGAAGAAATCCCCGCTATGATTCCGTAGCGGGGATTTCTGTGCATAAAAAAGGACTTGCAAAATCTGCAAGTCCTTTTTTATATATCTGTATTTCGGATTATTTCTTGAAATAGCGGTTGTACAGGCCTTCGAAACCTTTACCGTGACGAGCTTCGTCCTTAGCCATTTCATGAACAGTATCATGGATAGCATCCAGATTCAATGCTTTAGCGCGGGTAGCGATGCGTTTCTTGTCTTCGCAAGCGCCTGATTCGGCGTTCATTCTCTTTTCGAGGTTGGTTTTAGTATCCCATACGCAGTCGCCCAGCAATTCAGCAAACTTAGAAGCGTGTTCTGCTTCTTCCCATGCGTAACGCTTGAAAGCTTCAGCTACTTCGGGATAACCTTCACGGTCTGCCTGGCGGCTCATAGCAAGATACATACCTACTTCGGTACATTCACCCATGAAGTGGTTGTTCAAATCCTTAATCATTTCATCGTCACATCCTTTGGCTACGCCGATAACGTGCTCGTCGGCAAAAACCAACGGACCGCCTTCCTGCGCTTCTTCTACTTCAACGAATTTGCTTGCAGGAGCTTTACACAAAGGACATTTCT
>ERZ824473.150-NODE-150-length-135200-cov-32.441023_pt1 | contig 135200 bp, 122 predicted proteins | sample MGYA00519874_ERZ824473 | MGnify/ENA primary metagenome ERZ824473 (study PRJEB31778, sample SAMEA3449151) | human gut metagenome | biome: human gut; feature: human-associated habitat; material: faeces | place: United Kingdom | collected 2010/2012 ...
TTTATAAGGTTTCCACCGAAAGCATTGTGAATAGATTTAAATAATTTTCTCCTTATATCTATACCAAAAAATCTTAAGAAATTGCTTAGTTTAATCATAATCTTTAAAGCTAAATCCTTATTACCTTCTTTAGCATTAGACCATATCTTTTTATAAAAGAGTTCCACAAAAGCAGGTACAACGTATATGTAATCAGGTTTAAATAATTGTAAATTTTTAAGAACATTTTTAAGACTATCATTAATACAAATGCAAGAATGATGATGCAATCCAACTAAAATTCCAGCAACACCTTCATAAGTATGATGATATGGCAAAATAGATAAGCATGTATCATATACAGTAGAAATTTGTAAACCGCAATAAACAAGACTTACAAGGTTATGTTCAGTAAGCATAACACCTTTTGCCATTCCAGTAGTTCCAGAGGTGTATACAAGTAATCTTAATTCATTTTGGTTGCCTTCTATTGAGCTATATGATGTGTTTCCAGATTTATATAATGCTCTCCCTTTTTCAATAAATTCACTATAAGAAAGAATATTATCAGATGAATTGGTATTAGAAAAACCAATAAAGTATTTTATTTTAGGTAATTTTTTACTAATTTCGTCTATATATTTACCGAATTTTTCGGCATAAAATAGAACTTCGCTATCACTATTTTCCAATACATTTATAATATCCTGTAAAGGAAGTTCTTTATCTATAGGAACAACAACACCGTTGCTTTTTAAAACAGACAAGTAAACTGTAAGCCAAGGATAGCTATTTTCACCTATAACAGCAATATGAGAAGAAGTCATATTGATAGAAAATAGAGCAGTACCCAAACTATAAACATCTTCCAAAAAGTTATTGTAAGTAACACATTTAACGTCTTTATTTTCTTTATATTTAAAAGCAATTTTATCACCAGCATTAGCAGCAGCAGATTCCAACAATTGCTTTATACTATCTACTTTTTCTACATTATAATAGTCATAATTTTCTTTATAATTTTTCATTAGATCCTCCTATAATTTTAAGTAAACCACATAATCTGGTTTTCAAAACCATTATATATTACGAAATATAAAGTGTCAAGACATTGCCAAAAAAATACACAAATTGACCAAAATTAATAAATGTGCTATTATAATACTGTAACTTTCGAAAGGAGAATAACAAAATGAAAATAGAAGCACAAAATTTAATAAATTATCATTGCCCACGTTGGAATGAGTTACCAGAGATAGAATTGTACATTGACCAGGTAATTTGTGTATTACAAAATAATTTGGCTATATTTTTAAAGGAAGAAAATACACCAGTAATAACACCCAATATGATAAATAACTATGTAAAGCAAGAGGTTTTAATGCCTCCAATAAAGAAAAAATATAATAAAACTCATCTTGCATATTTATTTGTTATATGCATTTTAAAAAGGTTAATGAGTATATCAGAAATAAATGAATCAATAAAATCAATGAAAAAATCGTATTCAGTAGAAGATGGGTATAATGTATTTTGTGAAGAGTTAGAAAAAGCATTAAAAAAAGCATTTAATCCAACAGAAGAAATAGAACCAATATTTAAAGAAGAGGACACTAGAGAATATGCAACTTTGAAGGCAATTGTTTCTGCGTTTGCCAATTGCATTCTAGTAGATAAACTAATATTATTAAGAAAATAGGTCACTGAAATTTAAAAATCAGTGACCTGTTTTTCTATATTTTCATTTACAACAGAATTGTTTACATTTTCTATAGGTTTATTAAATAATTTAGGCAAAAAAGCAATACCTAAAAATATTGCAACTATAAAAAAAGTAAGTAAAAATGTTACCAATACTCTATTATTCATATACATCCTCCCTCAAATGATTAACAATTAAAAAAATTATATCATTTAAATAAGCAAATTACCAGTAGGTTAAGAATTAAAAAAATATATTTGTGTATAATATATAAAAAATATTGAAAATCAAATTATAATAATGATATAATTTGAAAAAAAGGGGAGAGAGAAATGTCAGAAGTAGAAGAATTAAAAAATAGATTGTTTTATAAAAGAGAAAATGCATGGGAAGATAAAACAGGGGAACAATTAAATAATATTTTTGCATATGCAGAAGGATATATCAATTTTTTAAATAAATCTAAGACGGAAAGAGAAATTGTTGCAAATGCAAAAGAAATAGCAGAATCAAATGGATTTAGATGCATTTGTGAATATGAAACCCTATCTGCAGGAGATAAAGTTTATTACATTAATAGAGAAAAAAGCATGTATTTAGCAGTAATTGGCAAACAAGGCATGGAAAGTGGCATAAATATTGTAGGAGCTCATGCGGATTCTCCAAGATTGGACTTAAAGCCAAATCCATTATATGAAGAAGGAGGATTTGCATACTTTAAAACACATTATTATGGAGGAATAAAAAAATATCAATGGACAACAATTCCACTAAGCATACATGGTGTTGTAGTAAAAGCTAATGGAGAAAAAATATATGTAAATGTTGGAGATGACGAAAAAGACCCTGTATTTACAATAACAGATTTATTACCACACTTAGCACAAGAACAAATGGAGAAAAAGTTAAAAGAAGGAATTTCTGGGGAAGATTTAAACCTATTAATAGGAAGTATACCATATAATGCAGAAACAACAGAAAGAGTAAAATTGAATATTTTAAATATCTTGAATAAAAAATATGGAATTACAGAAATTGATTTTTTAAGTTCAGAATTAGAAATAGTTCCAGCATTAAAATGTAGAACAATGGGCTTTGACGAGAGCATGGTTGCAGGTTATGGACAAGATGATAAAATTTGTGTATATACATCTTTAACAGCACTTGTAGACATGAAAGGAATACCAGAAAAAACTTCTGTATGTATTATAGCAGATAAAGAAGAAATAGGAAGTATGGGAAATACAGGAATGGAATCGCATGTATTTGATAATTTTATTGCAGAGTTACTAAATAAATTAGGAATAAATAGGCCAAATTTATTGGACAAAGTATTTTGCCATTCTAAAATGTTATCTGCAGATGTTGATGCGGGATTAGATCCTATATATGCAAATGTATCAGAAAAAAATAATGCATCTTATTTAGGAAGAGGAATAGGGCTTAATAAATATACAGGCAGTAGAGGAAAGTCAGGAGCTTCAGATGCAAATGCGGAATTTGTAGCAGAGGTAAGGAATATATTAGAAAAAGAAAATATTAAATATCAAATAGCAGAATTAGGCAAAGTGGACACAGGTGGGGGAGGAACTATAGCATATATATTAGCCAATAAAGGAATAGATGTAATAGACTGTGGAGTTCCAGTATTATCAATGCATTCACCTTATGAAGTAACAAGTAAAATAGACTTATACGAAGCATATAGAGCATATAAAGCATTTTGGCTAAATTAAAATAAAGGCTGTTGAGAAATCAACAGCTTTATTTAAAAGATATAATTATAGAAAATTAGAATATTTCCTTAATATTCTTCATAAATATAATCGCCTCAATAATGTCAATAATTGAATACACTACCATAATAGTACCAACTGTTACAAGGATAGCACCAGAATTAATAGTAACATATAAGCCACATATAAACATTAAAATTGACAATATTAAACTAAAAATCCAAGCGTTTGAATTTACTGCTTTGAATTTAACAGATAAATCTATTCTAATGAATGCACTATATATAATCCATATTCCTATAATTATTCTAAAAACAGAACTAATAGCAGCTCCACATATTATAGTAATAATTCCTATAATGCAAGCAACTAATCCATGTGCTAAATCATAATCATAAAAATTATATTTACCTTTAGAGAGAAAATAATTGATGATTTTATATAAGCCAGCTAGTATAAATATAACACCAAGTGAACAAGTTATAAACTCCAATGTTCCTTCTGGTTCGATGATAAGAATAATACCTAATAGTGCGATAATTAGAGATTCAAGTATTGAAATTAAACCACTTTTCTTAAAAATTTTTTCAATGTAATTCATATGTATTCCTCCTTCATATATATAAATATATATTATACACATGAATGTGAAATTTGTGTGAAAAAATAAAGATTTCTTCAAATCTACAAAAAAAAGAATAGCTTACGCTATTCCCATTATGGTGAGCCAGGAGGGATTCGAACCCCCGACCCCAGGCTTAGAAGGCCTGTGCTCTATCCAACTGAGCTACTAACCCAAAAGCTATAACAATAAATATAATAGCACTATTTTAAAGAAATGTCAACAAAAATTTAAAAAATTGTTCAACCTTTGCAACAAATGTTATGCAAAGTAGTATACTAAAAAATAAAATATACAATAACGATTCTTTATAAAAAAAGTATTGAAAAAAAACAAGAAAACTGATATAAAATATATATATTATTATTTAGGAGCACATATGAGAAATAATGTTATAGACTTTCAACCAAAGGAAACAAAAAAAATAAATAAAAAAAAATTAGCTATAACAATATCAATTATAGTAGTATTATTAACTATAAGCATTTTAGCAATAATATATTGTCTTAATAAAAACTTTAGAAATGTTATGGATGTTTATTTGTTTAGAAAAAATATCTCAGGTGAAAATACAACAGCAATTGATATAGGATATGAAACAAACACAAATATAATAGGATATTATAAATATATATGCATATTGTCAGAAAATAAACTAAAACAATACAATGCTTCAGGAAAGCTGGAAAACGAATTAGAAGTAAAGATAAATGTTCCAATATATGATGCAAAGGGAAAATATTTGGTTATAGGAGAAAAAAATAGTAAAAAAGTATATTTGATTTGTGATAACAGCATAGTGTGGGAAACAGAAGTAGAAGGAAATGTTTCTAAAATTGATGTTAATGAAAATGGCTATGTAAGTATAATTTTAAAAGGGACAACATATAAATCTGTTATAGTAGTTTATGATGCAAAGGGAAATGAATTATTTAAAACATATTTATCAAAAACGAGCGCTGTAGATGCATGTATATCAAAAGACAATAAGTATCTTAGCTTTGCTGAAGTTAATACAACTGGAACAGTAATTCAATCTAATATAAAAACAATTTCAATGGATAAAGCAAAACAAGAGCCCTCACAGGCAATTGTATATACATATGCTGCCAATTCAAATGATTTAATAATAAATTTAAAATATCATGACAAAAATAAATTAATATGTATGTATGATAATTCTATACATTTAATTACAAATGATATAGACGAAAATATTATGCAACTGGACGAAAATACGAAAAAAGCAGATATAGAATTAGAAAATTATGCTATAAAAGCAACAGAACAAACAACAGGATTGTTTAGTGCAGATACTAATATAGAAATAAGGAATATTTCTAATAATAAAATTATTCAATATACAGTAGAAGGAGTAGCTAAAAATATATATTGCAGAAGTGAGACAATAGCTATAAACATAGGTTCAGAAGTAGAATTTATTCATACAAATGGATGGCTTATAAAAAGATATAAATCATTACAAGAAGTGAAAGATGTAGTACTATGCGACGGTGCGGCAGCAATAATATATAGAGACAAGATAGAAATAATAAATTTATAAAGGAGGCTACATATGATAATTGTTGATTTAATAATATTGGCTGTATTGTTAATATGTATAGGATTAGGATATAAGAGAGGGCTAACAGGATGCCTGCTAAAAATAATATCATTTGTGCTTGCAATAGTAATTGCATGTATATTGTTTAAGCCTGTTGCAAATATTATTATAAATAACACACAAATAGATGATGACTTGGAAAAATCTATAAAAAACATCATCGTAAAACCAGAAGATGGAAATGAAACAAAAGAGGAAATAGAAAATAATACGGAAACTATAAATGATAATACAACAATGCCAACTGTGGTAGAAAAATATATAAATGAAACTATGGAAAACACATCAGATGATATTAGAGAAAAAGTAGCAGATGCAACAGCAAGAAAAGTTGCAATTACAATTATAAATGCAGGAACATGGATAATATTATTCATAATAGCAAAAATATTATTAGTAGTATTAAAAATAATATCAAACTGGATAACAAAATTACCAATAATAAAACAATTTGATAAATTAGGGGGCATAATATATGGCTTAGCAGAAGCACTAATAATAATATATTTTGTAATGGCTATAATATCTTTTATATCACCTATGATTCCAGACAGTACAATTATATTGAGCATAAAGAAATCATTTTTAGGAAGCTTTATGTATAATAGCAATTTGTTATTAAAAATAATTTTTTAATGATAATATAAACAACAATGTAAAATTACATTGAAATAATATAGAAGAGGAGAAATAATTATGAAATTTAACAAAGACACAAAAATAGGAGAAATTATGGAAGTAGCACCAGAAAAAGCAGAAATACTATTAGGCATAGGAATGCATTGCTTAGGTTGTCCAGCATCACAAGCAGAGACTATAGAAGAAGCATGTGAGGTTCATGGTGTTGATGTAGAAGAACTACTAGAAAAATTAAATGCATAAAATTTTACAAAAAAAACACAAAATTTTCAAATTACTATTGACAAATAAAAAGAAATAGGTTAAAATTAAGCTTGTGTTAGCCCAGAGGGCGCACGGCTTAAAATCTGGGTCATTAGCTCAGGTGGTAGAGCACTTGACTTTTAATCAAGTTGTCCGCGGTTCGAGTCCGCGATGGCTCACCAGACTAGGATTTAAGCTGAAACTTAAATCCTAGAAAGATTTTAAAAGGCCCCGTGGTCAAGCGGTTAAGACATCGCCCTTTCACGGCGGAGACATGGGTTCGATTCCCGTCGGGGTCACCAATTAAATATGCCACTTTAGCTCAGCTGGTAGAGCAACTGACTTGTGGGATAGATAAAGTATATTACTTTATTTTGAACTATCTTGCACCTTTATATGGAAACATATAAAGTGGACACCGCTAATTCGGGGAAGGCTGTCAAATGTTAATCCCGAGCTAGGATTTATCCGAGTGTAGAGACTTTATACGGTGTGCCTAAAGCATAAGCTATGGTAAAGAGAAAGTCCAGACTACAAACATAGAAATATGGTAGCGAAAGTTATAGTAGTATGAATCAGTAGGTCGTCCGTTCAAATCGGACAAGTGGCTCCAATACTTAAAGCTAGACTTGTTGTAAACTTGTCTAGCTTTTTGAGTACCTATAAAGGTGCTAATAGAAATTTTGGAAGGAAGGATAGAAGAAAGTATGCAGGATAAAGTTGTGATTGTAACTGGTGGCTCAAGGGGAATTGGTGCGAGTATAGTAAAAACTTTAGCGAGAAAAGGATATAATATTATTTTAAATTACAATAAATCAGAAAAAATAGCGGAACAAATAAAAAAAGAGCTAGAAGAAGAAAAAATAACAATTTACACATATAAGGCAGATGTTTCCAATAGAGAAGAAGCCAGAGGACTAATTGAATTTGCTATAGAAAAATTTAAAAAAATAGATGTACTTATAAACAATGCAGGAATATCACAAATGAAATTGTTTACAGATATAACAGATACAGAATGGAATGATATGCTAAATATCAACTTGAATTCAGCATTTTATTGCACACAAGAAGCCACAAAGCATATGCTTATAAATAAAGAGGGGTGTATAATAAATATTTCATCAATTTGGGGAATAACAGGAGCATCTTGTGAGGTTCATTATTCAACTGCTAAAGCTGCATTAAATGGATTTACAAAGGCATTGGCTAAAGAATTGGGACCATCTAATATAAGAGTAAATGCTATAGCACCAGGGATGATAGACACAGATATGAATAAAGATATACCAGAACAGGATAAACAAGATTTTATACAAGAGATACCATTAGAAAAAATTGGGAAGACAGAAGATATTTCGAAATGCATAGAATGGTTAATAGAAGACAATTATACAACAGGGCAAATAATTTCTATAAATGGAGGAATAGTAATTTAAAAAAACTGACTAATGTCAGTTTTTTATTCTTCTACTTTTCTTTTATAATTTCCAGAAATTAATTTTGGCAAATAAGTTATAACTTTATAAATAGCAAGCCTTACTTTTTTACTCCAAATATAAGATTTTCTAAGTCTTCTATGTTCTACGATTTCATTATCATTTTGTTCTTGAACAACTAAAGCTAATTCTACTTTTTCTATAGGGAATATATAGTTTGCATTTTCATTATTGTCCCATTCGTTATTTGAATTTCTAAAGCAAAAATTTAAAGTATCGCTTGATAATAATTCAATTTCAGCTTGAAATCCAAGTTCTGTTTTTTCCATTTTAATTTCATTAACATTATCCCAATTTGAGCCAAATCCATAATGAAGATAAACTTCACTAGAATTTTCTTGAAAAAGCTTACCTACATATGATATTTTAACCTTAGCATTTTCTACCAATTTATCTGTGTTAAAAAAAACATTTTTTACTAATTCCATTTTTATATCTCCCTTGTTTATCTCTTGTTTAATATTACATGCTAAATTATATTATTAAATAAAATAATATTCAAGTATTTTCTACAAAAAAATCAAAAAAAATTTAAATTATTTAATACCCACAACTTTGCCAATAATGGTAAATTCGTCATACTCATTGAAATATATGGACTTGTAGTCTTTATTAAGTGATCTTAATATTAAAGTTGTGGTTCTTACAGAAAATTTACGTATGTATATTTGACCTCTTATTTTAACAAGAGCAATATCGCCACTACTTAATGGAGAGTTTATTTCAACGAAAAGGTAATCTCCTTTCTTTATTTTAGGTTCCATAGAACTATCAGGCATTTTAACGGCAAAAGCAGCTCCAGAAGCTGTTGTTGGGCAATCTATAAAGTCAGCCATGCCATCAAAGGCCAAGACTTTGTTATATGACATATGCCTAAAAATTTTATAATAATCTTGCTCGTCATATGTAGCTTTATCATACATAAACATAAAAGTTTGGTAAGGAACATCTAAAGCTTTGCATATACTTTTTAATAGTCTATGGCTTGGTACGCGTTCTCCCTTTTCTATATGGGTAATATGCCCTATATCTACTTTTATAAGTTTAGCAAGTTGAGTTTTAGTCATGTTTTTATCTTTTCGTGCTTTAGCAATCATATCGCCAATCATTAAAATCACCTTCTTATTTTTATAAAAATTATATATAAAATACACATAAAAGTCCACAAAAAATAATAATTTTAATAAAGATTTTAGTTACTAACCAGACTTGAAATTAAAAATATTGTAAAATAAAAATTTATATGGTAATATAAATTTAAAATAAAGTATAAATATATACTAAAGCAAATATAAAAATAAAGGGGTACAATATGGAGAAAGATGAGGAAAAAACGGTAAAATTAGAAAATGACCAAGAAAAAAACATAGGAGAGATAAAGGAAGAAACACAAGAAGAAGTGAGGCAGACAAGAAAATCACGAAGAGAAAAGGCCAAGGAAGATAAAAGAAAAATAACTTTTATAATTATAATGGCAGTATTAATATGTGTTGTATCTGTATTTTCGGTAATATTTGCTATGCTAAATATTAAAAACACAAATATTTTATCAGGAATATATGTGCTAAATATAGAAGTTTCAAATATGACAAAAGAAGAAGCACTAAAAAAAGTAGACAATATTATAAACGAAAAATTAACAAGTGATATAACTCTAAAATATAATGACTACGAAACCATAGTAAATAATAGCCAATTTGGGATACAGTTTGATAATCAGAAAGCTATTAGCAATGCATATAACGTGGGAAAAGAAAACAATATTGTAGTAAATAATTATAAAATTTTATTTGCAAAATTGCATAAAATCAATATTGAACCCGAATTGATTATAAATAGTGAAACTTTACAAAACAAAATAAGAGAAATTTCAGCAAAACTACCAAATGCAGTAGTAGAAAATAGCTACTACATAGAAGGCAATAAACTAATTATAGTAAAAGGAAAAAGGCGGAAATAAACTAAATAGTGAAGAGTTTAAGGAAATGCTTTACGTACAAATTAAAAATATTAACAGCAAAAATAATATAATAGAATTACCTGTAAGAGAAGCAGACCCAGAACCAATAAATTTAGAAAAAATAAGAAAGGAAATATATAAGGAACCAAAAGATGCATATATAGAAGAAAATCCGTTTAAAGTATATACACATGTTAATGGTGTGGATTTTAATATAACAATGGAAGAAGCGGAGAAAATTATACAAGCAGATAAACAAGAATATGAAATACCATTAAAAATAACTATATCAGAAAAAACAATAGCAGATTTAGGAGAAAAAGCATTCCCAGACCAATTATCTACATATACAACAAGGTATAATTCGGGAAACTACAATAGAAGCAACAACTTAGAATTAGCAGCAAAAGCAATTAATGGAACAGTACTTATGCCAGGAGAAACGTTCTCATATAATCAAACAGTAGGAGAAAGAACAATTAGTGCAGGGTATAAAGCAGCTGCTGCATATGCAGGTGGTAAAGTAATACAAGATGTTGGAGGAGGAATTTGTCAAATTTCATCCACACTATATAATGCAGTACTATTAGCAAACTTAGAGATTACAGACAGAAGTAATCATTGCTTCGAAACATCATATGTACCGGCAGGAAGAGATGCAACTGTAAATTGGGGCACAGTAGATTTTCAATTTAAGAATAATAGAAAATATCCAATAAAAATAGAAACCACAGCAGGAGGCGGAATAGCTACAGCCAAAATTCATGGGTTAAAAGAAGAAAATGAATATGAAGTAGTAATTCAGTCAAAAGTAACATCATATATATCGCGTACAACAAGGTACAAAAACGATTCAACAATGGACGAAGGCAAGGAAGTTATAGAGGACAATGGATTTGATGGATGCAACAGTGAAACATATAAAATATTAAAATTAAATGGAGAAGTTGTGTCACAAGCGTTAATTTCAAGAGATTCATATGATCCAATGGATAGAGTAATAATAAGAGGCACAAAAAAAGTAGTAAAACCTGAACAAGAAGTACCAGTAAATAAAGGAAATGAAGAACAAGAGCCAACACAAGAACAAAATCAAACAGAAAATCAAGAAGAAAATAATAATAAGCCAAATACTTAAAAATCCTATTGCCAAAATTAATTAAAAAGTGTATAATCAAAAAGTAAAGAGTTTTAGCCATTGTATGGAGGGTAAAACCAATAAAAGCCTATGAACCTTGTCAGGTCCGGAAGGAAGCAGCAATAAGTAGATACTTTTGTGTGGTGTTTATCTTCCATAGAATGGCTAAAATTCTAACAAATAAATTACTCTATTAAGTAAATTTTAATCTAAAAGAAAGTGTAAAGTAGCCTATGAAAAATGTAGGGGCGGTTTTAATCGACCGCAACCTAAAAGTGGGAGGGAAATATATGAACTATACTGCACTATATAGAAAATTTAGACCCAAAAAATTTGAAGATATAGTAGGACAAGAGCATATTACAAGAACATTAAGAAACCAAATAATATCAAATAGAGTAGGACATGCATATTTATTTAATGGTACAAGAGGTACAGGTAAAACCTCTGCAGCAAAGATTTTAGCAAGAGCTGTAAACTGTTTAAATCCAAAAGATGGAGAGCCATGTAATGAATGTGAAATATGCAAAGCTGCGTTGTCAGGAGCATTAACAGATATAGTAGAAATGGATGCAGCATCAAATAATAGTGTTGATGACATAAGAATTATTAGAGATGAGGTAAACTTTTTGCCAACACTTGCAAAATATAGAGTTTATATAATAGATGAGGTACATATGCTGTCAACAGGAGCATTTAATGCACTTTTAAAAACATTAGAAGAGCCACCGGCACATGTAAAATTCATTTTAGCAACAACAGAACCACAAAAATTACCAGCAACAATACTTTCTAGATGTCAAAGATTTGACTTTAAAAAAATATCAGATGAAAATATAGACAAAAGATTACAATATATATGTGATGAAAGCAAAATAGAAATAACAAAAGAGGCGCTAAAAATTATAGCTGTATTATCAGAAGGTGCAATGAGAGATGCTTTAAGCATATTAGAAAGATGTTTACAAGAAGGAAATAATCAAATAAATGAAGAGCTAGTAAAAGAACTAGTTGGAATTCCAAAGCTAGAATATATAAGTGGAATAACAGAATCAATTATAAATTATGATGTGGATAATGCGCTAAAAGTAGTAAACGAAGTATTAAAACAAGGTAAAGACATAAGTAACTTAATTTGGGAGATAATCAAATATTTTAAAGATATTTTAGTGTATAAAACTAGTCAAACTTTAGAAATATACAATGAAAAAGAAATAACACAAATAAAAGGGCTTGCAAATAATGTTTCTAAAGAAAGACTATTGCAAATAATATATGATTTATCAAATTTAAGTAATGAAATAAAATGGTCATCACAAAAGGGATTAATGTTTCAAGTAGAAATTATAAAATTATGTAATAAAGGTCAAGACGTAAAAAACATAACAGGACTAGAAGAAATAAACATAAGATTACAAAAATTAGAGGAACAAGTAAAAAATGGTGTAAAAGTCACAAAAGTGCCAGTTGAGAATACTCCAAAGGTAGATAAAACTGTACCACAAAATGAAATAACCAAAAAAGTGATTAATGGTAAAGAGGGCTCAACAGGGGAAAAATGGCCCAATATATTGAACAATTTAAAAAAGTCTGGTAAAATATTGTTATATACTAATTTGATAAATGCAACGCCAGTAGAGCTAAATGACCTAGTTATTGGGATAGAATTTAAGAATGGAGTAACACCATTTATAAAAAGTGTAATAGAAAGAGCAGAAAATATAGTAGAACTTGAAAAAGCTATTTCAATGGAATATGGCAAGGAAATGAAAATTAAAATAATAGATGGTAAAACTGAACAGGTAAATAAAATACAAAGTGATCCAATAGACAATTTACCAGCAGATTTGGATATACCAATTAATATAATAGAAGACTAAAAGGAAAGGAAGAAAATTAAAGATGTCAAAAAGAGGTGGATTCCCAGGAATGGGAGGATTTGGAGGAATGAACATAAACCAACTAATGAAAGAAGCAAAAAAAATGCAAGCAGATATGGAAAAATCACAAGAGGAATTAGCAAACAAAGAATTTGACTCAACTGCAGGAGGAGGAGCAGTATATGTTAAAGTATCTGGCAACAAAGAAATAAAAGAAATTAAAATAAAAAAAGACGTAGTTGATCCAGAAGATGTAGAGATGTTACAAGATTTAATTTTAACATGTGCAAATGAGGCTTTAAGAAAAGTCGATTCAGCACAAGCTGAAAGCTTAGGAAAGTATAACATACCAGGAATGATGTAAAAGCGAGAGGAAAAAATATGTCATATTATTCACCATCAATAGAAAAACTAATAGAAGCATTTGAAAAATTACCGAGTATAGGAAGCAAAACAGCGGCAAGACTTGCTTTTCACATATTAGATGCAAGTGAGCAGGAAACAAATGAATTTGTTTCAGCAATATTAAATGCAAAAAAGAATTTAAAGTATTGTTCAAAATGTTATAACATATCAGATACAGACCCTTGTCCAATATGTAGTAGTGCAAAAAGAGACCAAACTTCTATATGTGTTGTAGAAGATGTAAGAGATGTAGTAGCAATGGAAAGGACGCATGAATTCAAAGGAGTATATCATGTATTACATGGAAGTATTTCACCAATGAATGGAATAGGACCAGATGATATAAAAATAAAAGAACTACTTTCAAGGTTAATGGATGGAACAGTAAAAGAAATAATACTTGCAACGAACCCAAGAGTAGAAGGAGAGGCTACAGCTGTATATATTTCTAAACTTATAAAACCTATGGGAATAAAAGTAACAAGAATAGCACATGGAATTCCAGTAGGTGGAGATTTGGAATATACAGATGAAATAACGTTAAGCAAAGCACTAGAAGGAAGACGAGAAATATAAAAATAATAAAAGGAGGAAAGAAAAAATGACAGACAAAGAGTTGAAAAAGTTATTTAATGAAATTGACAAACTAGAGAGAAAAATAAAAAGGGCAAATGATGAGGCAGAGCAGTTCCTAAAAAAGGAAGGAGTTGATAATAAATGAGTGATACAATTTATGACAAATTAAATAGTTTAAAGAAGGAAGTCGAAAAGCGTATTGATCAATTAAGGAAATTAGAAAAAGATGGGAAAAAATTACATAGGATATATCGTACTGATGATGATGTAGCTAAAAATGCAATCGAGGTTGAAATAAAAAGTGTAAGGGAAAATATATTCAAAATTAAAAATGAAATGTTAAAAATAGGTGCTGAAATTAGGATATGTCAGCTATTGCTTATAAAAGCGAAAAGGCAGGAGATTGCAAGTGGGGCAGGTTATGATATAATGCCTAAAAGCGATTTTGGTATTTTGGGAAAATTTAGACAATATGGAACTATGATGGGATTTTTAGCAGCGCATGAAGCAAAAATTAAAACAAAGCTTGCTAATCAAATAGAATATTTACCAAATGAAGAAAGAAATACTATTATAAAGGGAAGAATAACTGAAAGGAATAATAGAGAAGGTACAACAAGCGAAACTTTAGATAGAATTGATGCAGGGAAAGAATTAACAAAGACGGAGATAGAAGAAGTAGTAAAATTGTATGGGGAAAGAAATGATTTCTTGAAAACTAAAAAAAAGCGTGAACAACGTAATGTAGGAAGAGTTTTATATGCTGCCGAAAAAACTGCCGAAAAAACTGATAGAACTAATAGTGGAACTGGAGAAAAAAATGCTAAAGGAGGAAATACTGAAGGAATAGAAAGATAAATTTAATAAATAGCTACTACACACTTAAGATAGCAATATTATCTCCAATAAACACAAAAAAACACACCTCAATAAATTTTATGAGGTATGTTTTTTTAATGCTTATAACTATAAAATGTTAATTAAAGTATCACAAATTTGTTTAGTAGAATTTGGCTTAGCCAATAGTTTAGTATGTTCTTTCATTTCCGCTAATTTATTGGGTGAATTAAAAATTTGTGAAAGTATTACCTCTGGATTATCATCTTTTCTTATCCAAACACCAACATTATTTTTCTCTAAAAATAATGAATTTTCCTCTTCTTGACCAGGAAGTGGATTAATAACAATAATTGGCAAGTTAGATACTAGGCTTTCAGTTGTTGTAAGCCCGCCAGGTTTGGTAATAACAACACTAGAAATGCTCATTAATTCTGGTACCTTATCCGTAAATGGTAATACACGTACTCTATTTTCTACGTTCATGTCAGACAAAACTTCTTCAAAAGCAAGCTTCATTTTTTCGTTTTTTCCGGCTATTGCAACTATCTGAAAATCATTTGCAACAGAAATTAAATCTTTTAAAATTTGTACGGTTTTGTCTTTGCCCAAGCCAAACTCCCCACCGCCAAAAAATAAAGCAACTTTTTTATTTATATCTAAGTTAAACATTTTAAATATATTTTTTCTATCAAAATTTTGCAAGAATCTATTAGAAAAAGGAATTCCGGTCACAAATATTTGAGATGCTGGAATACTATGTTCTATTAACTCATCTTTCATATGCTCATTAGATACAAAATATAAATCAGTATATTCATGACCAACTATCCATTGTTCGTGAATTTCAAAATCTGTTAAAATGGTTGCCAATTTGCAATTTAATTCTCCCTTCTTTTTTAAATAGCTTACCATTTGGCTACTAAAAGGATGTGTAGAAAGAATTAAATCAGGGCTGGATTCTAATATTAATTTAGCAAGTTTTCTTGCCATCAGCTTATTACTATTTTTACTTATTTTTGAAAGAAGTCCTCTTTGCGAATGGTCATATACTTCTTTCCAAAGTTTAGGCGCTTTTTTTGCCATTTCTCTATATGCACCAGTAGTTAGTTTTTCTAAAACAGCATTAATATATTTCATACAATCAACTAATTCTGTTTGAATATCTGGATAATTTTCATTTAAATAATTATTTATTGATTTTGCAGCAGAAAGATGTCCTCCTCCATAAGAAGCGTAAAAAATTAAAATCTTTTTCATATGTTTCCCCTTTCATTAAAATTCTAACATAAGTTATAAAAAAAATAAAGAATATGGAATAATTTATAAAAAATAATCCAAAATATTAAAAAGCGTGAAAAAGGAGGAAAATGTGAAAAGATTTATAAAAATTACATTATTAATATTAATATTAATTTTAATATTTGAGATTATAACATATATTAAAAGCAAAAATGTTCAGGCAGTAAGTCAAGGAAGCAATGTTTCAGATGTACAATTGCTTGCAAGAGCAATAAATGGCGAAGCAAGAGGTGAAACTTATGAAGGACAAGTTGCAGTAGGTGCAGTTATATTAAATAGAGTAGCACACTCGAGTTTCCCAAATACAATAGCGGGAGTGATATATCAACCGGGTGCATTTACGGCTGTATCTGATGGACAAATAAATGTAGCAATAGAAGAGAGCTCCACAGTTGTAAAAGCAGCAAGGGATGCTTTGAATGGATGGGATCCAACAGAAGGAGCTATATACTATTTTAATCCAGATACGGCCACTAATAAATGGATATGGTCAAGACCATTAATAAAGACAATTGGAAAACATAGATTTTGTAAGTAGAAAGGATGATTTTTTTGAGTAGTGTAAAACAGAAAGTATATGATTGGAAAGATAGGTTAAGAGATAGACATATGCTTACTTTAGTGGTAGGTTTAATTGTAATTATTGTTGCATTGGGACTGTATATTTATAAAAAACAAATGGAATATAGACAAGCATCAGAAAATCAATATAATATGGCATTTTATGAGTTGGTAGATTATGTTCAAAATGTAGAAACTTATTTGGCTAAATCTTTAATCTCAAGTACACCAGAACATGGGGCAGAAACACTAACAAATGTATGGAGAGAAGCTAATTTGGCACAAGTGTATTTATCAAGATTACCAATAGACAGTGTAGAACTAGAAAACACATCAAAATTTTTAAATCAAGTAAGTGATTATAGTTATTCATTATCAAGAAAAAATATATATAATGAAAAATTAACAACAGAAGACTTAGATAATTTAAAGCAACTTCATGATTACAGTATAAACCTAGAAAATACATTAAATCAATTATCAAATGATTTAAATGGTGGAAGAATCAGTTGGGGCGAATTAACCAAAAAAGGAAGTGTAGCATTTGCACAACAAGTAAGCAATATATCAAAAGATAGTTTTGGAAACATGGAAGAAAACTTTCACGAATATTCAGGTTTAATATATGACGGAGCGTTTTCAGAACACATGACCAAGAGCGAAAAAAAAGGGTTAACAGGAGAAAATATAGATGAGGAAGCAGCAAGAAATAAAGTGAAAGAGTTCATAGGAGAAGACAAGATTGAAGAAATAATTTCAAATGGAAAATCAGAAAACACAGATATTATAGCATATGATTTTACAGTGAAATTGAAGGAAGATAAAAATAATAAAGCATATATTTCTATTTCAGAGAAGGGTGGACATGTAGTATTTATGAATTACAATAGAGATGTAAATGCAGAAACAATAACTCAAGAAAAGGCAGATGAGTTTGGAAAAAAATTTTTAAAAGATAAAGGTTTTGACAATATGAAAGAAACCTATTATTTAAAGGAAAGTGGAATAGTTACAATTAATTATGCTTATGAGCAAGATGGAGTAACAATTTATTCTGATTTAATTAAATTAAAAGTGGCATTAGACAATGGAGAAGTATTAGGAATAGAAACAAAAGGATATTTAAACTCGCATGAAGAAAGAAATATACAACAAGCCAAAATAAGCAAAGAACAAGCAAAAGAAAATTTAAATCCAAAACTGCAAATAGAAAGTGAAGCATTAGCTATAATTCCTACAAAATGGAGAACAGAAAGGCTATGTTGGGAATTTAAAGGAAAAGTAGATGATACAGACTTTTTAGTATATATAAATGCAGAAACAGGCAAAGAAGAAGATATATTAGTAATTGTAAATACGCCAAATGGAACATTAACACATTAGTAAAAAAATAGGGCATTGTAAACACAGTGTCTTATTTTAATAGAAAAACAATAGTTGCTAATTAAATGATTATAGCATATAATATTTGAAATAAAATATAATTACTAAAGTAGAGAGGATGAAGGTAAAACTTATGGCTGATATAACAGTTGGAGATATAAAAAAGATAACAAAAGGTAAATTATTATGTGGAAATGAATATGATATATGTGAAAACTTTTGCATAGACAGCAGAGAGATAAAATCAGGAGATGTATTTGTTGGAATAAAAGGAGAAAGAGTAAATGGAAACGAGTTATATGAAGAAGTATTAAAAAAAGGTGCAAAGTGTTTAATATTGGAAAATGTGGAAATCCCAGAAGATATAATAAAAAAGTATACTGATTCAGCAATTATAATAGTTGAAGACACAATAAAAGCATTACAACAAATTGCAGAATATAAACGAAATTTATATAAAATACCAGTAATAGCTATAACAGGAAGTGTAGGCAAAACAAGTACAAAAGACATTGTAGCAGAAGTAGTTTCAAAAAAGTACAAAGTATTAAAAACACAGGGAAATCTAAATAATCACATAGGATTACCACTAACTATTTTAAGCTTAAAAGACGAAGAAGCAATGGTGGTAGAATTAGGTATGAGCCATTTGGGAGAAATAAGTACTTTGACTAAAATTGCAAAACCAACAATTGCAATAATTACAAATGTAGGTACAGCACACATAGGAAATTTGGGCTCAAGGGAAAATATATTAAAAGCCAAAATGGAAATAATAGAAGGACTACAAAACAATGGAACATTAATAATAAATAATGATAATGACCTATTACACAAATGGAACTTAGAAAATAACCATAAAATAAATGTAATTACATATGGAATACAAAACAAAAGCAATGTAATGGCATATAATATACAACAAAATGAAAAAGGAAGCACATTTAATACCAAAGTGGAAGACCAAGAATATAATGTAAAAGTAAAAATAGGAGGAGAACACTTTGTATATAACAGCCTGTGTGCAATAGCAGTAGGACTAAAACTTGGAATTAATATAGAAAAAATCCTAGAAGGAATACTAGATTTTAAATTGACAGAAAAAAGAATGGAAATGTTTACAAATGATAAAGGAATATTAGTAATAAATGATTGTTACAATGCTAATTATGATTCTATGAAAGCAGCAATTGAATATCTAGCAAAACTACCAAACAAAAGAAAAATAGCAATATTAGGAGATATGCTAGAACTTGGCAAATACTCTAAACAATTGCATGAAAAAGTAGGCGAAGAAATAAATAAAAACAAAATAGACGTCCTAATAACAGTAGGAGAAGAAGCAAAAAACATAAGCAAAATAGCACAAAAAACCGTAAAAGAAATATATAACTTTGAAAAAAATGAGCAAGCAATAAAACTACTACAAACATATCTACAAAAAGAAGACGCAGTATTAATAAAAGCATCAAATGGAATGAACTTCACCGAAATTTCTGCCCAATTGGAGACAGTCCCTAATTGAGCAAATGGGACCAAAAGGGACAGTCCTTAAAGTAAAAAAGGAGGGAAATGATGAATTTAGGTGTCATTATGGGAGGAATGTCTACAGAACACTATGTTTCAATTGTTTCTGGGACTTCAATTGTAAATAATCTGAATAAAAAGAAATATAAAATTTTTCCAATATACATAGATTTAAAAGGAAATTGGTATAAATATATAAAACCAATAGAAGAAATAGAAATATTACAAGTGGGAGAGATACCACAGGAACTAGAAAAGATAAATAATGAAATTGAATATTTAAAAAATATGGATGTTGTTTTTCCAGCTCTGCATGGATTGTATGGAGAGGATGGAACAATACAAGGATTATTGGAGTTACTTAATGTAAAGTATGTTGGTTGTAAGGTGTTGGCTTCTGCTGTTTCAATGGATAAGGCGTATACAAAAATTCTTTTTGAAAAAGCAAATATTCCACAAGCTAATTATATTTATATAAAAGCTTTTAACAATATATATACAGTTGTAGATAATCAGTTAAATGAACAAGAAGTGAACTTAGACGAAGTAAGTTCTATGGTAGAAAAACAATTAGGATATCCAGTATACGTAAAACCATCGAATTCTGGGTCATCTGTTGGGATAAGTAAAGCTAAAAATAGTGATGAGTTAAAAACAGCAATAAAAGAAGCAGTAAAATATGATAAAAAGATATTGATAGAAGAAGAAATAAAAGGCAAAGAAATAGAATGTGCAATTTTAAAAAATGAAAAAGTAGAAGCTTCAACAGTAGGTGAAATACTTTCAGCAGATGAATTTTACAGCTTTGATGCGAAATACAAAAATAAAGACTCAAAGACTGTAATTCCTGCAAATATAAGCAAAATGGAAATAGAAGAAATTAGAAAATTAGCAATAAAAGCATTTAATGCTGTAGATGGAAGCGGATTGGCAAGAGTAGACTTCTTTATAAAAGAAGCAGATAATAAAATATATATTAATGAAATAAACACAATGCCAGGATTTACGCAAATTAGTATGTATCCAAAATTGTGGGAACAATGTGGAATAAAATACTCAGATTTATTGGATAAGTTAATAGATAGTGCTAAAAAATAAAATATGTTTATAAGGAAAGATAAGAAATGGAATTATTAGAAAGAATAGATAATAGAGTAAAGAATACATTATCAGAAAAGAGATATTTTCATTCTGTTTGTACAATGAACAGAATGGAGATATTAGCTAAAATATATAATATTGATGTAGAAAAGGCAAAATTAGTAGGACTTATACATGACATAGCAAAAGAAATGTTACCAGAAGACGCATTTGAATATATGGAAAAGAATGAATTGATAATAGATGATATAGAAAAAAAGTGTCCAAGTTTACTACATGCTAAAATAGGAGCGAATATAGCAAAAACAGAATATGGATTTACAGAAGAAATGTGCAAAGCTATAAGGGTGCATACAACGGGAAGTGCTGATATGAGTTTAATGGACAAGATGTTATTTATAGCAGATGGTACAGGAGATGATAGAAAATGGGAAGATGTGCCATATGTTCGTGAATTATCAGAAAAAAATTTAGATGTAGCCGTTTTATATATGCTAGATTTAAATATAAAAGATATAATAGATGAAAAAAAGCTTATACATCCAGACAGTGTTTTAGCCAGAAATGCATTAATAAAATAAATAGCGGAAAACCGTAAATCCATAGCAAAATTAGGAAAATGTATTGAAAATGTAACCAAAATGTAATATAATTGTAATATATGAAGGCAAAATGTGTATTTGAAATATCCGTAGTGACACAAACACTGATTTAGAACATTATGGAATAGTAGGCAAATACTGTTATTGACTTACATTGGAAAAAAATATAAAATAAAATTATAATAAAAGATAAAAAGGTGGTAAAAGGAATGAAACTAAAAAAGAAAAATGTACTTATATTGTTAACACTTATGTTTATACTAATGACAAGTATGTTTAGTATGGTTAGTGCTAGAACAGAAAATAAATGGTTTGGACTAGAACTATTACGTGAATCTGGAAATGGGTACATAGTTAATGGAAAAAACGTATGGGAAATATGTTCATATGGAACAGGAACAACCCCTTCAGCAGTTGCTGACCATAGTGAAACAATATACTGTTTAAGAGCAGGCATTGGTTTTGGTAGCAACAACTGGGGAAATTCAGAAACAGAGAAAAAATTGTATACAAGCTCTTTTGATATGAAACAAGAAAAAATACCAGCAGAATATCTATCTGTACTACCAGAAGGTGAAACATACAAGAAAATGCTATGGATATTAGATAATTCATATGTAGCACCAAAAACAGCACAAGAACAAAATACAGCAAATGAGTATAAAAATAAACTTTTAGAAAAAGCAGGAATACCTCAAAGCGAAAACAAGTTGACAGATGAAGATATAGATGCGGTACAACAATTAGCTATATGGTATTTCACAAATCCTAACTCAGAATATCAAGTAGGAGATTCATTTATATTCTATATAAAAAATGAAGATGGAACATTTGCTATAAACCAAAAATTAGGTGGAGAATACATCTTTGAAAATGGAGAAGCAAGACATACTCAAGCAAATAAATTGATAAAATACTTTATAAACAATGCAAATGCACAAGCAGCATTAAGCCCATCAATAAATAGTACCGTAAAACCACTTGAAATAGAAAAAACAAATCCTACAGTAAAAGTAGAAAATAACAAATATATAGTAGGACCATATAAAATAAAACAAAATATTAATTGTGAATATACATATAATGTTACTTTTACAGATGGTAATGGGAATGAAATAGAAAATTATACTATATTAGATAACAATAATAATACATTACAAAATATAGAAGTAAACAAGGAATTCTATATTTCTGTACCAATGTCTACAAACGTTAATGAAGTTAAAATAAAAATAGACTTTTCATATTTTGCTACAGATATAAGATATTGGGTTGTAACAAATGCAATAGCATCAAATCAACCAATAGCAATAATAGACAGAAAAAAAGTAGAAGCTAACGATGAATTAGCTATAAACTATACAAAGCCTCAATTTGACCTAGCTTTAAGAAAATTTATAACAAAAATTAATGGAGTAGAATTAACAGGTAAAGATAGTAGAATACCACAAGTAGACTTAACACCTTTAATATCAGGAACAGGAACTACAGCAATATATGAGCACACCAAAAATCCAATAATAGTAAATACAGGCGATAAAGTAACATATATAATTAGGATATATAATGAGGGCAAAACAGATGGATTTGCAACAATGGTAGAAGATGTTTTACCAGAAGGATTAATACTTGCAACTAACAGTGATATAAATACAAATAATGGTTGGGAAGTATTAAAAACTGGCGATGGAAAAACATATGTTGGAACAAATAAATTAGCAGACCAAGTTATTAGAGCATTTAATGATGAAAATCTAGATTATAAAGATTTAGAAATTGAGTGCGAAGTAACAATAAATGCTGGAAACGAAAAAATATTGTTAAAAAATATTGCAGAAATTACAGATGATTCAAATATATATCAAGAGGCAGATAGAGATTCGGAACCAGGAAATGTAGATATTCCAAATTATGGAACAATAAATCAACAAGATGATGATGATTTTGAACAATTAGTAATTAAACCAATAGAAGTTAAACCAGAGTTTGACTTAGCATTAAGAAAATTTATTACAAAAGTTAATGGTACAGAACTAGAAAGTTTAGGGCTAGAAAACAGAGAACCACAAGTAGATGTTACACCATTAATAAATAATAGAAAAACCTTAAATACAACAGCAATATATACACATACTAAAACACCTGTAACAGTTAGAAAAGGAGATATAGTAACATATATTATAAGAATATATAACGAAGGGGATACAGCGGGATATGCTACAAAAGTAGAAGATATATTGCCAGCAGGACTACAACTAGCAGAAAATAGCAAAGTAAATGAAAAATATGGATGGGAAGCTGTAAAACATGAATATATAGAAGGAGCAACTGTAATACATAGCACATACTTAAAAGATACAGAAATAAAAGCATTTAATCAAGAAGAATTAGACTATAAAGATTTAGAAGTTGAATGTGTTGTAACAGCAACACCAGGAGAAGAAAGAATAACTCTAAGAAACATTGCAGAAATTGCAGAAGACAATAACGCATTAGAAATAGATGATAGAGATTCAACTCCTGCTAATGTTGATGCAAGAATATTTAAAGAAGATGACCACGAGGATGATGAAGACTTTGAAAAATTGGTAATTGAACCAGCAATAAAAACAGAATTTGACTTATCATTAAGAAAGTTTATAACTTCAGTAAATGGTGTTGAGTTAAAAGATGAAAACAATAATTATTTAAGAGCTCCAATAGTAGATATAACAAACTTATTAAATGGAACATCTAAAACTGCAATATATAAACATTCAAAGGCACCAGTAGCAGTTGACTTAGGAGATGTAATAATATATACAATAAGAGTGTACAATGAAGGTGAAGAAGATGGATATGTTACAGAAATAACAGACCATTTGCCAGAACAACTAGAATTTATAGTAGATGATGAATTAAATGCAAGCTATGGATGGACAGTTAGCGGAGATGGTAGAACAGTTAGAACAGACATAACATCATTAGACACACAAAACTCAGCAAGTAGGGATACAATTTACCAAGATAGAAAACAAGGAAATGATAAAGTAAAATTGGATAAATTAACAACCAATGGAATTGACTATATAGATGTAAAAATAAAATGCAAAGTAAAATTAAACAGTAATATATACAAGAAAATTACAAATATAGCAGAAATTTCTGGATATGTAGATATAAATGGAAATACAACATCAGATAGAGATTCAACAGCAAGTGTTGTTTTACCAACAGATGAAACATTGCCAAACTATAAAGATGACGAAATAAACAATGGAGATGAATACATTCCAGGACAAGAAGACGATGATGATTTTGAAAAATTGGTTTTACAAAGATTTGATTTATCATTAAGAAAATTTATAACAAAGGTAAATGAAGAAGAAGTAACAGAAAGAATACCAGTGTTTACAAGAAAAGCAGATGGAACATATACATATGAACATCCAAAAACACCTGTAAGTGTTATGACGGAAGATTTAGTAACATATACATTAAGAATATATAATGAAGGAAATCAAGCAGGATATGCTAAGAGAGTAAAAGATGACATTCCAGAAGGTTTAGAGTTTTTACCTGAAAATGAAACTAACACACAATATAGATGGAAAATGTACAAGGAAGATGGAGAATTAGCAACAGATGTAAAAGAAGCAAAATATATAGAAACAGATTACCTATCAAAAGAACAAGAGAAACAAGAAGGCGAAAACTTAATACAAGCATATAATCCATCAACAATGACACAACCAGACTATAAAGATGTAAAAGTAGTATTTAAGGTAAAAGAGCCAAGCACATCAGATAGAATAATAATAAATACTGCAGAAATTTCAGACGACAGTGATGAATATGGCAAACCTGTAAATGATGTAGATTCAGAGCCAAATAACAATAAGCCAGATGAGGATGATATAGACATTGAAAAAGTTAAAGTAAAATATTTTGACTTAGCATTAAAGAAATGGGTAACATCATCAATAACAATATATGATGGAAAAACAACAATTGTAAAAACAGGACACACAGGTGATGAAGATCCAGAGCCAGTTGTTAAAGTAGATATAAAAGAAAGTAGACTAAAAGATATAATTGTAAAATTTACTTATAACATAAAAGTAACAAACGAAGGAGAAATAGCAGGATATGTTAAAGAAATTTCAGATTATATACCAGAAGGCCTAAAATTCATAAAAGAAGATAACCCAAATTGGGAAGAAGTAGAAGGCAAAGTAGTAACAAGACAATTAGAAAATACACTATTACAGCCAGGAGAAAGCGCAACAGTAGAAATAACATTAACATGGATTAATGATAAAAATAACTTGAATTTAAAAGTAAACGTTGCAGAAATAAGCGAAGACTATAATGAAAGTAATACACCAGATATAGATTCTACACCAAATAATCAAGTAGAAGGCGAAGACGACCAAGATGATGCACCAGTAATTTTATCATTACAAACAGGAACAACAGGACAATATATAATACTAACAATGTCAATTTTAGCAATAATGGCAACAGGAATAGCATTAATAAGAAAATATGTAATATAAAAAAATAGAGGATGACTTAGGTTATCCTCTATTTTAAAAATATGTGTAATCATTTGCTATATATAACAATTTGCATTTGATAAAAAACTATTTACATTTATACGTTTATATAATAAAATATTACCCAGTTAATATTTTATTATGGAGTTTGATTATGATTAAAAAATATTTTTTAGTATTTTTAATTTCAATGATACCACTTATAGAATTAAGAGGCTCTGTACCAATTGGTCTTAGCAATTTATGGGGAGGCCCTATTGATATATTGCCACTGTATTTAATTTGTATTATTGGAAATATGTTACCTGTTCCAGTTATATTTTTCTTTGCAAGAAAAGTGTTGGTATGGGGAGCAGATAAAAAGTTTATAGGAAAGTTTTTTAAGTTTTGCTTAGAAAAAGGAGAAAAAGGTGGAAAAAAACTTCAGGAAAAAGCAGGACGAGGTCTATACTGGGCATTATTTATTTTTGTTGGTATTCCTTTGCCAGGTACAGGAGCTTGGACGGGTACTCTTGCAGCCAGCTTACTAGACATGGATTTTAAAAAAAGTAGTATAGCAGTAATGGCAGGAGTTATTTTGGCAGGAATAATAATGGGGTTGGCGTCAGCGGGAGTTTTTGGCGCTGCGGGTGCAATTTTAGGTGCATAAAAAATTAAAAATATAAAATGGAAACTATTGACAAGTTGCGTTAGAATAGGGTATACTAGATTATAGATGTGTTAATATGGAGAGACATTAATTCTATTTAGAAACAAGGGTGGTAAAAATAGAAAACGTGTTTTTAAAAGAAAATTAACAAACAACAAGAAAATTGACAAAACGTAATATTTGTCAATAGTTTTTTTGTTGTTAAATTTTATAGTTATGTAAATTGTTTAAAAGAGGAATTGCTCTTAAAAATATTTGCAAATAATAGAACTTGGAGAGCAGGAAGTTTGTGTTATTGCAAATGTCTTTAGGAAGACAAGAAGGACTTTTGAATGATTTGATATATAGTTTTCTGCTTAATATTTTTTAGAGGTGATTTTTGATGAAAGACATCAAATATGAAAAATGTACTCGTAAGACTTTTGCAAAAATAGATGATTCTATAGAAATGCCAAATCTTATCAAGGTACAAAAAGATTCATATGACTGGTTTGTAGAAGAAGGACTAGGAGAAATACTAAAAGATATTTCACCTATAGTTGACTATTCTGGAAATTTAGTTCTTGAATTTTTAGATTACTATATGGAAGAAAAGACAAAATACACACTAGAAGAAGCAAAAGAAAGAGATGCTACATATGCAACAAGATTGCATGTAAAAGTAAGATTAATAAACCGTGAAACAGGAGAAATTAAAGAACAAGAGATTTACCTTGGAGATTTCCCACTTATGACAGACAGTGGTACTTTTGTTATTAATGGAGCAGAAAGAGTTGTAGTTAGCCAATTAGTACGTTCACCAGGATGCTATTACGCAAAAGAATTCGACCCTAAAACAGGTAAAAGAATTTATACTTCAACAGTAATGCCTATAAGAGGAGCTTGGCTAGAATATGAAACAGATGGAAATGACGTTTTCTATGTAAGAGTTGATAGAACTAGAAAATTGCCAGTTACATCATTATTAAGAGCGATTGGAATTGCAACAGATGAGCAAATAATTGCTTTATTTGGCGAAGAACCAAAAATTACAGCTACTATACAAAAAGATACAGTTAAAACACCAGACGAAGCTTTAATAGAAATATATAAAAAATTAAGACCAGGAGAACTTCCAACAGTTGATGCTGCAAGGAATTTGTTTAATGGTTTATTCTTTGATGACAGAAGATATGACTTAGCAAAAGTTGGAAGATATAAATTTAATAAAAAATTAAGTTTATCAACTAGAATAACAGGCAAAGTTGCATTTGAAGATATTGTAGATTCTGAAACAGGAGAAGTTTTAGTAGAAAAAGATTCTGTAATTTCAGAAGAAGTAGCAGAAAATATTAGAAATTTGGGTATAAATATTGTAGACGTAAAAGTTGATGATAGAAGAGTAAGAATTATAGGAAATGGAACAGTAAATATCCACAAAGTTTTACCAAATGTGGATTTGTCTGACCTACATATTAAAGAATATGTGAATTATGAAGTATTAAAATCAATAATAGATACAACACCAGAAGATAAATTGCATGATGTTATAAAAGAAAGAATTGAAGAATTAATTCCAAGACATATAACCAATGAAGATATGATTGCATCAATAAGCTACTTATTAAATCTAGATAATGGCTTAGGAAATGTTGATGATATTGACCATTTAGGAAATAGACGTATTAGATGTGTTGGAGAATTATTACAAAATCAATTTAGAATTGGACTTACTAGATTAGAAAGAGTAGTAAGAGAAAGAATGACAATACAAGATTTAGATGTTATTACTCCACAAACATTAATAAATACAAAACCAATAACATCATCAATAAAAGAGTTCTTTGGAAGTTCACAATTATCACAATTTATGGACCAAACAAACCCATTATCTGAGCTAACACATAAAAGAAGAATATCTGCATTAGGCCCTGGGGGTCTTTCAAGAGAAAGAGCAGGATTTGAAGTTCGTGATATTCACTATACACATTATGGAAGACTTTGCCCTGTAGAATCACCAGAAGGACCAAACATTGGATTAATATCTGCGCTTTCTTCATTTGCAATTATAAATGAATATGGATTTGTAGAAACACCATACAGAAAAGTGGTTGACGGAAAAGTTACAGATGAAATTATGTATATGTCAGCAGATGAAGAAGATAAATATATAATTGCACAAGCTTCTGAACCTGTTGATGAAGAAGGAAAATTTATAAATGACAGAATTAGAGTAAGACATAGAGAAGAAATAACAGTTGCAGATAAAGATAAGGTTAATTTTGTTGATGTATCGCCAAAACAACTTGTTTCTGTTGCGGCTGCAATGATTCCTTTCTTAGAGCATGATGATGTTAAGCGTTCTCTAATGGGATCAAACATGCAACGTCAAGCGGTTCCATTACTTACAGCAGAATCGCCAATAGTTGGAACAGGTATAGAATACAGAGCAGCAAGAGATTCTGGTATTACAGTACTTGCAAAATCTGATGGAATAGTTGAAAAAGTAACTGGTGATGAAATAAGAATTAGAAATAAAAAAGATGAAATAGATACATACCATTTAAGAAAATTCAAAAGAACAAATGGTGGAACATGTATTAACCAAAGACCAGTTGTAGTAAAGGGAGAAAAAGTTAAGGCTGGAGATCTAATAGCAGATGGACCATCTACAAAAAATGGCGAAATGGCGCTTGGAAAAAATGTTTTAATAGCATTTACAACTTGGGAAGGCTACAATTACGAGGATGCTGTATTAATTAATGAAAGATTGGTAAAAGAAGACGTATATACATCTATTCATATAGAAGAATATGATTGTGAATGTCGTGACACAAAATTAGGACCAGAGGAAATTACAAGAGACATTCCAAACGTTGGAGATGATAGTCTAAAAGACTTAGACGAAAATGGAATTATAAGAATAGGTGCAGAAGTAAGACCAGGAGATATATTAGTAGGTAAAGTAACTCCAAAAGGCGAAACAGAGCTTACAGCAGAAGAAAGATTGTTAAGAGCTATATTTGGAGAAAAAGCTAGAGAAGTAAGAGATACTTCATTACGTGTACCACATGGTGAAGCAGGAACAATAGTCGATATAAAAATATTTACAAGAGAAAATTCAGACGAATTAGGACCTGGCGTAAATCAAATAATAAGATGTTATATAGCTACAAAAAGAAAAATATCTGTTGGAGATAAAATGGCAGGACGTCACGGAAATAAAGGTGTTATTTCTCGTATACTTCCAGAAGAAGATATGCCATTCTTGCCAGACGGAACACCAGTAGATATAGTTTTAAACCCATTAGGTGTACCTTCTCGTATGAACTTAGGTCAAGTATTGGAAGTACATTTGGGAATGGCAGCAAAAGCATTGGGCTGGAAAGTTGCAACACCAGTATTTGATGGAGCAACAGATGAAGAAATAAGAGAACTATTGAAAAAAGCTGGGTTATCAGAAGATGGTAAAACAATACTATATGATGGAAGAACAGGAGAAGCTTTTGACCACCCAATTACAGTAGGTGTTATGTATATGCTTAAACTTCACCATTTAGTAGATGACAAAATACATGCTCGTTCAACAGGACCTTATTCAGTTATTACTCAACAACCATTAGGAGGTAAGGCACAGTTTGGTGGACAACGTTTTGGAGAGATGGAAGTTTGGGCATTAGAGGCATATGGTGCAGCTTATACATTGCAAGAAATGCTAACAACAAAATCAGATGATGTAGTTGGACGTGTAAAAACATATGAGGCTATTGTAAAAGGAGAAAATGTCCCAGAACCAGGAGTACCAGAAGGATTTAAGGTATTAATAAAAGAACTTCAAAGTTTAGGATTAGACATAAAGCTATACTCAGAAGATAACAAGGAATTAGAATTAAAAGAAAATATAGAAGACGGCATAGATTTTAATTTTGATTCTGGAAAAGAAGATGCTGTAGATGAAAATGACTTAAATGATGGATATATAGAAGAAGACGGAGAAGAACTTGGGGAAGATATGCTATTAGACGACATAGACGGAATGCTAGATGAGGACGAAATACTAATAGATGATACAGACTTAGGTGAAGATGACTTGCTAGAAGACCAAGATATGCTAGATGAGTAAAATAATTAAATAGTTTCAAAAAGGATTTTACACAGACAAAATGGAATTGCACAGCAGTGTATTGAGCAAAAATCCTTAAGAAACAAGAAAAAATAGAAGTCAAGGGGGCTAAAAGCAGTGGATGAACTAGAAATTTTCGATAAAATTAAAATAGGTATTGCATCAGACGAAAGAGTAAGAGAATGGTCAAAAGGAGAAGTAAAAAAACCAGAGACTATTAATTATAGAACATTAAAACCAGAAAAAGATGGACTTTTTTGTGAAAGAATATTTGGACCTACAAAAGACTGGGAATGCCATTGTGGTAAATATAAAAGAGTAAGGTATAAAGGAATTGTTTGTGACAGATGTGGTGTAGAAGTAACAAAATCTAAAGTAAGACGTGAAAGAATGGGGCATATTGAACTTGCTGCACCAGTAGCTCACATTTGGTATTTTAAGGGAATTCCAAGTAGAATAGCTTTATTACTAGATGTTTCTCCAAGAAACCTAGAAAAAGTTATATATTTTGCTTCATATATTGTTACAGATAAAGGAACGTCTTCATTAACAAAGACACAAGTATTATCAGAAAAAGAATATCATGAAGCAGAAGAGAAATATGGAAAAGGCTCATTTAAAGCAGAAATGGGAGCAGAAGCAATAAGAAAATTACTAGAAGAAATAGACATAGAAAAACTATCTGAAAAACTAAAAAAAGAATTAGAAAAAGCAAGCGAGCAGAAAAAGGCAAAACTAATTAAAAGATTAGATACTGTGGAAGCATTTAGACTATCAGAAAATAAACCTGAGTGGATGGTTATGAATGTTGTACCTGTAATTCCACCAGATTTAAGACCTATGGTTCAATTAGATGGTGGTAGATTTGCAACATCAGACTTAAATGACTTATACAGAAGAGTTATAAATAGAAATAACAGATTAAAAAGGTTACTAGAGTTAGGAGCACCAGAAATAATTGTAAGAAACGAAAAAAGAATGTTACAGGAATCTGTAGATGCTTTAATAGACAATAGTAGGAGAGGAAGACCAGTAACAGGTGCTGGTGGAAGACCTTTGAAATCATTATCAGATATGCTTAAAGGAAAACAAGGACGTTTCCGTCAAAACTTATTAGGAAAGCGTGTTGATTATTCAGGACGTTCAGTTATAGTTGTTGGACCAGAACTTAAAATATATCAATGTGGTGTTCCAAAAGAAATGGCTGTAGAATTATTTAAACCATTTGTAATGAAAGAATTAGTTGGACGTGGAATAGCTCACAATATTAAAAATGCAAAGAGAATGGTAGAAAGACTAAGGCCAGAAGTATGGGACATATTGGAAGAGGTTATAAAAGACCACCCTGTATTATTAAACCGTGCGCCTACACTACATAGATTGGGAATTCAAGCATTTGAGCCAGTTTTAGTAGAAGGAAGAGCTATAAAATTACATCCATTAGTATGTACAGCTTTTAATGCGGATTTTGACGGTGACCAAATGGCTATACATATCCCATTATCACCAGAAGCACAAGCAGAAGCAAGATTTTTAATGCTATCTGTAAATAACTTGTTAAAACCACAAGATGGTAAACCAGTAACTGTTCCTACACAAGATATGATTTTAGGAAGCTACTATTTAACAATGATTGTAGAAGGTGAAGAAGGCGAAGGAATGTATTTTTCTTCTCCAGAAGAGGCAATTATTGCAAATGTAAACAAAGATTTAGGTTTGCATGCTAAAATTCATGTAAGAATGAGCAAAGTAGTAGACGGAGTTGAAAAACATAAAATAATAGAAACAACAGTTGGTAGAATTATATATAACCAAGGAATTCCACAGGATTTAGGTTTTGTAGATAGAACAAACCCAGAAAATGAGTTCCAATTAGAAATAGACTTCCCAGTTATTAAGAAAAATTTAGGAAAAATAATTGCAAAATCAATAAACAAACATGGATTAGATGCAACAGCAGAACTACTAGATTATATTAAGGCAACAGGATATAAATATTCAACAATAGGTGCTATTACAGTTTCTGTTGATGATGTAAAAGTTCCAGAAGCTAAAAAACAAATATTAGCTAGTGCAAACGAAAAAGTAAATGACGTATTAAAACAATATAAACGTGGTTTAATTACTGACGAAGAAAGATATCAATCTGTAATTAAAATATGGGAAAAAGCAACAGATGAAGTTACAGAAGCAATGAAGAGTAATTTTGAAGAATTAAACCCAGTATATATGATGTCACAATCAGGAGCCAGAGGTAACATAAACCAATTAAGACAAATAGCAGGTATGCGTGGACTTATGGCAAGTACAACAGGTAAAACAGTTGAAATTCCGATAACATCATCATTTAGAGAGGGGCTAGATGCTCTTGAATACTTTATTTCAGCACATGGTGCTAGAAAAGGTTTAGCGGATACAGCTTTAAGAACTGCAGACTCAGGATACTTAACAAGAAGATTAGTTGATGTAGCACAAGATATAATTGTAAGAGAAGATGACTGTGGAACAAAGGAAGGAATGGAACTTTCAGATATTAAAGACGGAAATCAAGTAGTAGAAAAACTAGAAGAACGCTTATTGGGAAGATATCCATTAGAAGACATAAAGAATCCAGAAACAGGTGAGATAATAGTAACAACCGAAGAGCTTATAACAGAAGCAATAGCAGAAAAAATAGTTGCAGCAGGAATAACAAAAGTTAAAGTTCGTACAGTATTAGAGTGCAAAACAAAACATGGTGTATGTCGCAAATGTTATGGAATGGGATTAGCTTCAAGAGCAGAGGTAAACATAGGCGAAGCTGTAGGTATTATTGCTGCACAATCTATCGGAGAACCAGGAACACAGTTAACCATGAGAACAATTCACTCTGGTGGTGTCGCAGGTGTTGCAGATATCACTCAAGGTCTTCCTAGAGTTGAGGAATTATTTGAAGCTAGAAAACCAAAGGGATTAGCTATAGTAACAGAAATCTCTGGTAAAGTAAAAATTTCAGAGGATAAAAGCAAAAAAGAAGTTATTGTCACAAGCAAAGATGATAGTAAAACATATTCAATACCTTTTGGATCAAAATTACGTGTAAAAGACGGGGATGAAGTAGAAGCAGGAATGTCATTAACAGAGGGTTCTATAAATCCAAATGAAATATTAGCAATAAATGGTGTTGATGGAGTTCATAAATACTTGGTACAAGAAGTTCAAAAAGTTTATAGAAACCAAGGTGTTGATATTAACGATAAACATATTGAAGTTATTGGTAGACAAATGTTAAAAAGAGTTAGAGTTGAAGATAATGGGGATACAGGACTATTTGCAGGTTCACTAGTGGATATAAATGAACTAGAAGAAGAAAACGAAAAAATGATAGCAGAAGGTAAAAAACCAGCCACATATAAACGTGTATTATTAGGAATAACAAAAGCATCACTTGCAACAGAGAGCTTTTTATCAGCAGCATCTTTCCAAGAAACAACTAGAGTGTTAACAGAAGCTGCAGTAAAAGGAAAAGTAGATGAATTAATAGGCTTAAAAGAAAATGTTATAATAGGTAAATTAATTCCAGCTGGAACAGGATTAAGCAAATACAAAAATATACACATAGACACAGAAGAAGAAGAATGTGACTGTGAAGAAGAATGCAATAATTAATAAAGTAAACGGGACTTTTTATAGTTCCGTTTATTTGCTAATAAAAAAAATAAAAAAATACTATATTTCTACAAAAAAGTATGATATATTATATATGTATAAAAAGCTATATTGAAAGGAATGAAAAAATATATGGAAAGAGGAAGAAGATATAGTGGAGGACGAAAACTAAACATGAAAAAAGTATTTGCTGTAATAATAGCTTTTGCGGTAATTATAATGTTTATTGTAGGAATAAGAAAGATACTAAAATCAAATAAAGGAGCTGTGGAAAAGACAGTTGTTCAAAAGTATTTCGCAGTATATACTAATAATAAATGGGGAGTAATAGATTCAAAAGGGACTACTGTTATAGAACCAACATATGATGAAACAATAATAATCCCAAACCCATCAAAAGCCATATTTATTTGTACATATGATGTAGATTATGAAAAGGGCTTATATAAAACAAAAGTGTTAAATGATAAGAAAGAAGAAGTACTTACAGGGTATGAGTCTGTGCAAGCATTAGAAAATTATGATGAAAATAATAATTTGTGGTATGAATCTGATGTCTTGTTAGTAAAAAAAGATGGAAAATATGGATTAATAAATTATAAAGGAAATGAATTATTAAAATGTGAGTATAATTCAATTACAACATTAAAAGGAATAAAAAATTGCTTAATAACAGACAAAGATGGAAAGCTTGGATTAGTTGATGACATAGGAAACATAGTAATACCAAACCAATATAAAGCTATAAAACAACTAGGAAATAAATATGAAGAAGGATTTATAGTGCAAAATGAAAAATATGGAGTAATAAATTGGGACAAATCAGTTGCGCTAGAAGCTAAATATGATGAAGTAAAACAGATATATGGCAATGGTAGATTTGTAGTAAAACAAGATGGAAAATGGAAAATAGTAGATACAACAGGTAATTCATATTTAGAAGAAAAATTTGATGATGTAAAATCAATAAATGGAGAAAATGTTGTAATTCAGAAAAATGGAAAATATGGAATAATGACAATTTCTGGAGATACAAAGTTAGAAACTAAATATGAAGATATAAAATTTACATATGCAGATAACTACATTGCTAAACTAGAAGGCAAATATGGGATTGTAAATGTAGCAGGACAAACAAAATTGGATTTTGTATATAATAACTTGATATATAGAAGTGATGTAGATTTTTACGAGGGTTCAAAAGAAAATATTAATTCAGATTTAATAGACAGAGACTTTAATGTTAAATTAAATGGAATTGTAACAGAAATTAACAAAGGTTTAGGATATATGAAGATTAGAATAAACGATGAATATAAATATTATAATTTTAAATTTGAGGAAAAATCTAACATAGAATTACTAAAAGGTAACACATTATTTTTATCAAAAAAAGATAAGAAATATGGTTTTGTAAATAAAGATGGTATAGTAATGGTTGACTATATATATGATGATGCAACAGAACAAAATGAATTTGGATATGCAAGTGTAAAAAAAGATGGATTATGGGGATGCGTTAATTCAAAAGGAGAAGTCACAATATCACCAGCATACTCATTAGAAAACAGTATATTAATAGACTTTATAGGAAAATGGCATAGAGGCCAAGATTTAAACTTAAATTATTATACAGATGAAAAATAAATTATAGGAGGAGCAAGCATACAGATGGAACAAAAGATTAAATATCAATATACGTATTTCATATATCCGTATATTATAGAACCGAATAAATACAATAAATATATGCTAAAGCTTATAAGAAATCCTAAGTGTAAATTAAAAACATTTGATAGAATAAAAGATTTTGATATATACACATATTTTTTACCAAATATAAGAGATTATATGTTTTGGACATTTGGACTATCAACTCAAAAAATAAATGAGCTTCAAAATATGGAAGACAAGATGCAGAGTGCAATACTTTCAAAATATCCTTGTACAATTTTTGAATATGAATTAGAAAAAAATATACAGGGAAAAGTAGGAGAGCAGAACGGTATATTTTTTGATATTTTAAAAATGGAGATTATTTGCTTTAATACAGGTATATGCTTTTTAACATTTAAAACTGTTTTAAATGGAGAAAACAATTTAGATGACGTATTGAATTTTAATTATAAGTTCAGAGATATAAACTCAAATTTATCACAACTAAGGGAATATGAAAACATACGAATACAAACAAGCACTTTTAAAGATATAAGGGATTTTTCAAGTTTGATAAAAGAAATAGCAGGCAATAGTACAGGAGCAAAAAAAATAAATGTAGATACTGAAAGGTTTATTACATATTCATATGTATGCTTAGATCAAAATTGCTGGAACGAAAGTACAAATAATACTGTACTAAATGAAAGATTTTTAAATTATGCCAATATAGCAAATGCAAACGCTAAAACAAATAGCAAGGTAAAGGAAATTGAACAAAGATATGTAAAATTTGGGTTTACAAGCTGGAGTGCAGTGGTAATGGCATCAGATATAAATACAGATAATTATACAAAACTGCCATTTGAATATGAGAATAAATATTTATATCATTATATATTTAACATATACAAAAAAATATATCTAAAAAAGTTAATATATGAGTTTAATATGAGCAATAATTTTGAGAAGATCAAGGAGCAATTTATAAATTTTACAAAATTTATATGGATACAAGAAATAACCAACAATGAGCTTGGAATAAGTATAGAAGAAAAGGAAAGAGAAAGTTTATTGCTAGAAGAGACATACCTAAGATTAAAAAATAAATATGATATACTTTATAAAAATTACAATATAGAAAGAATTGCAAAGGGAAATAAAATAATTGCAATAATAGTAATAGGTATATTTATTGTCACACTTATGAACTTATTTGGAAAATAAAAAAGTTCAATCAGATAAAATCTTATATAAGGGAGAATTTAGATGGAGATAAGAACAGGTGTAGATATAATAGAGGTAAATAGAATAAAGGAAAGTATTGAGCAGATAGGACAGGTTTTTGTGGATAGAATATTCACAGAAAAAGAACAAGAATATTGCGAAAAAACTAATAAAATGAAGTATCAACATTATGCGGCAAGATTTGCGGCAAAAGAAGCTATATTTAAAGCGATTTCTAAAAATATAAACAATACTTCTAACTGGTTATGGAAAAATATAGAGATATATAATGATGAAAAAGGAAGGCCAATAGCAGATATAAGTAAATTAGAAATAAAAAAAATAATAAGCCAGGATTTGAGTATATCACATATAGAAAACTACGCAATGGCAAGCTTTACTTTAATATTAGATAATTAATAGAGTATTTGTAACAAAGATAACTATTTAGGAAAGGATGCAAAGTCTAAAATGAGGTTTTTCGATTCACATTCACACTATAATGATGAAAAATTTGATGAGGACAGAGAAAAAATATTACATGAAATATATGAAGCTGGAATAACAAAAATTATAGTTGCAGGTTATGATATAGAATCTTCTAAAAAGGCAATAGACTTATCAAACAAATATGATTTTATATATGCTATATGTGGAATATCTCCAAATGATATATTAAAAACAGAAAATGAAATAATAAAGCAAATAAAAGAAATAGAAGATATAGCAAAAGCCGATAAAGTTGTTGGCATTGGAGAAATCGGACTCGACTATTATTGGAATAAAGAAAACAAAGAACTACAACAAATGGCGTTTATTAACCAAATAAAATTAGCGAACAAGCTGAATTTACCAATAATAATACATACAAGAGAAGCGGTTATGGATACTATAAGAATTTTAAAGGAAAATACACCAAGTAAGAAGGGAGTATTTCACTGTTGCCCATTAAACATAGAACTTGTAAAAGAAGGACTAAAACTAGGGTTTTACATTTCGCTAGCAGGACCAATAACATTCAAAAATTCTAAAAATGCAGATGAAATAATACAAATGATACCATTAGAGAAAATGCTTATTGAAACAGATAGCCCATATTTGGCGCCAGAACCTAATAGAGGGACAAGAAATGACTCAAGGAATTTAAAGTATTTAGTAGAAAAAATAGCACAAGTAAAGCAAATTGAACCAGAAAAAATTGCAGAAATTACATATAATAATTGGAAATTTTAAAACATACATATTTAGTAAACAAAAAACATAGTGTATTACAATTAAATACACTATGTTTTTTATGTATAAATTCTAGTTATTAAAATCAACTTTTACATTTTTTCTAGCTTCTGGGTTATCTACTTCAAATAAAGTTTCTTGTGTAAAATTAAACAATCCAGCTACAATGTTTGAAGGAAATACTTGAATCTTTGTATTATATGTAGTTACAATGTCATTATAGAATTGTCTAGAATAAGAAATTTTATTTTCCGTGTTAGCAAGTTCTTGTTGTAAACTTATAAAATTTTGATTTGCTTTTAAATCAGGATAAGCTTCTGAAACAGCCATAATTGTTTTTAAAGTATCAGAAAGTTGAGTGTCTAAATTAGATTTTTCTGCTACAGTTTTTGCATTTGCCCATGCAGTGCGAAGTTCTGCAACTTTTGTTAAAATATTACTTTCGTGTCCCATATATCCCTTAACAGTCTCAACAAGATTAGGAATTAGGTCAAATCTTCTTTGCAATTGTATTTCTATTTGGCTCCAAGCATTTTTAACTTTTTGTCTTAGCGAAACAAGATTATTGTATATATTTATTAGGAAAACCAATATAAGAACAACAATTATTAAAATAATCCATCCCATTTTAATATCCATCCTTTCTTTTAAGGCAATATAAAAATACCTCAATAATATAACTAATATAATATCATACATATATTAAAAATTCAATAAAATACACATAAAATTAACAAAAAAGGTTACCGGGTAATGTTTTTAAGAGTTATATTATCTGCATGTGCAGAGGCATAAGTTTTGATGGGATTAAAAACTTATACTTCGGCGTTTTATCTGTATAATATATTAAATAGTAATCAAAAATAGATGCAAAATTTTTGTTTAATTTTTTGAAAAATGGTAAAAATTATATTATATGGGGAGGAAAGATATGGAAGCATACATTGCGAAAAGAAGAAAAAAATCATCAAAAAATAAAATCTTAATAGTAATCATCTTTATGTTTATAATTGCTAGTGGTATAATACTATATAAATTTTATGAGAAAATAGATATAAATGAAACCAATCAGCCACCAGAAGCGGTAAGAACATTAAGAACTGTGGAGGAAGAAAAAAAGGAAAATAAAGAAGCGGTTGATGTTATAGAAAAAGCAACATCAAATGTTGTAGGAATATCAAAAGTAAAAAATGTTGGTAGTAGCATTTTTTTAAAGGATAGTACATCAAAACTTGGGTTAGGCACAGGTGTAGTGGTAACAGATAATGGATATATATTAACCAATGCACATGTTTCTGGGGAAAAGTATAGCACGTGCTATGTAACATTAGAGTCTGGTGAAACATTTACAGGGAATGTGGTATGGTCTGATGTTAATATAGATTTATCTATTTTAAAGATATCATGTAAAAATATGAAATATGCAGTATTAGGAGATTCTGATAATATCAAAGTTGGTGAAAAAGTATATGCAATAGGAAATCCAATTGGATTTGAGTTTGAAAGAACAGTAACATCTGGTATAATAAGTGCAGTAAATAGAACCATTAAAATAGAAGAAGATGAAGATGCTTCTTATATGAGCAATTTAATTCAAACAGATGCAACAATAAATTTAGGAAATAGTGGAGGACCATTAATAAATATAGATGGAGAAGTAATAGGAATAAATACTATAAAAATTAGTTCAGCAGAAGGAATAGGATTTGCTGTGCCAATAAATCTTATTAAAACAATAATAGAAAAATTGGCAATACAGGGAAAATTTGAAGAAGCAAGTATTGGAATATTTGCCTATGATAAAAATGTGATACCATATATAGATAAAAATTTAAAATTTGATACAGGCATATATGTTGTTCAAGTTAGTAAGGGCTCATCAGCGTATAATGCAGGATTGAGAGAAAAAGATATAATAATTAAAATAGATAATATAACACTAGAGAAGATGAGTGACTTAAGAAAATATATTTATACTAAAAATGTGGGAGATGAAGTTATATTAAGAATACAAAGAAATAATGTGGAAAAAGAGGTAAAAATGATGTTAACGCGAAAATAGTAGAAAAGTTAAATTTGACAGATCTGCTAATAAATGGTATAATATAATTGTTGCTTTTAAAGGAGGGAACAAATTTCTTATGAAAAATGATGAGAAAGCATCTATATCGCTGAAAAGAATCATTGCCATAAGCTTAATATTTTTATTTTTAACAAGCATAGCAGTAGTTGCAGGAAATGTTAAATTAAATAGCGTAAAAATAATATTATCAAGTGGTTATGAAATGAATGTATTATCTTCAAAAACTAAAATTTCAGAAATATTAGATGAAAACCATATTATAATATTGGAAGATGAAAAGGTTATTCCAAGTTTAGACGAAGAACTTTCATCAAACAATACTATAAAAATATTTAAAAACACAGATGAAGAAGTTGAAATAGCTACGGAAATAGAATGCTCAGAGAATATTAAAACAGAAGATATTTTAAAAAATTATGAACAAATAATTGAAAAAATAGTAACTGTGGAAGTAAAAATACCATATGAAACTATTACTAAAGACGTATCAACAGGTTCTGGAACAAAGCAAGACAGAATAATACAAAATGGTGTTGATGGACTAAAAAAAGTAACATATAAAATAAAATATCAAAATGATGTAGAAATAGAAAAAACAGAAATATCTAGCGAAATTATAAAAGAACCAATAAACAAAATTGTTGAAGTAAGAACAAGACAGATTACATCAAGAAGTTCAAACCTAAGAACAGCTAGCACAAACCCAGCGACAACAGCATCTACAACATTGGCAAAAAAAGTAGAAGGAATAACACCAAAAGTTGCAACTTTTAATACTTCGGCATATTGTCCATGTATGAGTTGCTGTGGTAAAACAAATGGTATAACATCATCTGGTGCATTAGCATCTCAATGGTACACATTAGCAGCAGGTTCGGTATATCCAATAGGAACAGTTATATATATACCATATTTTAAAGATAAACCAAATGGTGGATGGTTTGTGGTTCAAGACAGAGGTGGAGCAATATCAAGTGATAGATTAGATATTTTCTATAATTCACATAGTTCTGCACTACAATTTGGTAGAAGATATTTAGAATGTTATGTATATGAATTTTAATAATATAATCGGTTATCACATTTACGATAGCCGATTTATTTTAATATCAATTAGAGTAATTGCTAAGTAAAATGCTTGCATATACGCTTCTTTTTTGATATTATAGTAAAAGTAAAAATGAATTGAGGAAGAAAAATGAAACTAATATCATGGAATGTTAATGGGTTAAGAGCTAATATTACAAAAGGATTTGAAACTTTTTTTAAACAAATAGATGCAGATATTTTTTGCATTCAGGAAACAAAAATGCAGGAAGAACAAATTGATATAACTATTCAGAATATTTTAAAAAAATATAAGCAATATTGGAATAGTGCATTAAAAAAAGGTTATTCAGGTACGGCAGTATTTAGCAAAAAGGTGCCTATAAATGTGACATATGGAATAGGAATAGAAGAGCATGACAAGGAGGGAAGAATTATAACACTTGAGTTTGAAAAATTCTTTTTAGTAAATTGTTATACTCCAAATTCAAAAAAAGGCTTGGAAAGATTAGATTATAGGATGTTATGGGAAGATGAAATAAAAAAATATCTGATAAAATTAGATAAGATAAAGCCTGTAATATACTGTGGCGATTTGAATGTAGCACATGAAGAAATAGACTTGAAAAATCCAAAAACAAATAGAAAAAGCGCAGGATTTACAGATGAAGAAAGAAATAAAATGACTGAATTATTAAAGATGGGTTTTACTGACACTTTTAGATATCTATACCCAGAAAAAGAAAATGCGTACTCATGGTGGTCATATATGTCAAATGCAAGAGAAAAAAATGTTGGCTGGAGAATAGACTATTTTATTGTTTCAAAGTCAATAGAAATCCAGATACAGGATTCAATGATATACTCAGAAGTATTGGGAAGTGACCATTGCCCAATAGGACTAGAAATTAAAATATGAAAGGGGAAAAAATGGGAGAAAATAAACGTGTAATTACAAAATGGTTATATTGGTTTGTATTTGCTGTTGCTGTTATATTAGTTTACAAAACAGTAGATAATTTAGGAGAAATATTAAATTGGTTTGGAAAATTATTTTCAATTTTAATGCCATTTGTAATAGGAATATTAATAGCATACTTATTCTATATACCAACAAAAAAATTGGAAAAAGTATATTCAAGGACAAAAAACAAATTTATAAAAAGAAAATCTAGAGCAATAGCAATATTCACAATATATGTAATAGCAATAATAGCAATTATATTTATAATTAATTTTATAATTCCAACAATAATAGAAAGCACTAAGGACTTAATAAGTAATTTTCAAAGCTATTACAATAAAACAATGGCTGTTTTAAATAATTTACCAGAGGAGTCATTCTTAAAAAATGAAATAATATATAAGTTGGCAGAACAAATAAAAAATATTGATTTAGAAAAGTATTTAAACCTTGAACTATTAGCTCAATACGCAAAAGGTGCAATAAATGTAGTTACAGGAGTATTTGATTTATTTGTGTCTATAATAGTATCCATATACATATTGTCAGAGAGAGACGAGATATTAGGATTTTTTAATAGATTATCAAAAAGAATATTCAAAGAGGAGACATATAGTAATGTGGAAAAATACTTTTACGAAACAAACAATGTTTTTTTCCGCTTTATATCAAGCCAACTGTTGGATGGAATGGTAGTTGGAATAATAACATCTATAGCGATGAAAATAATGGGGATACAATATGCTATACTACTAGGATTTATGATAGGTCTATTTAATTTAATACCATATTTCGGAGCAATAATAGCTGTAATAATAGCAGGTATAATAACAATATTTACAGGTGGACTTGATCAAGCGATATGGATGGTAATAATAGTAACAATATTACAACAAATAGATGCAAACATAATAAATCCAAAAATAACAGGAGATTCACTAAAAATAAGCCCATTATTAGTAATATTTGCGGTAACAGTAGGTGGAGCGTACTTTGGGGTATTAGGCATGTTCTTGGCAGTACCAATAGCAACTGTAATAAAAATAATATTAGAAGACTATATAAAAAATGTTAATGCCTAGACCAAAAAGCAATTTTAATTCCCATTTACAGTGTGGATTTCTTGTAAACATTGACAAAAGCGCGAAATAAGTGTAAAATATAAGATGTAATTAGGAGGATTTTATGCCGAGCAATAAAAAAATATTTGATAAACTAGTATCGCGCGTAAAGATATATTTAGTAATAATAGCAGTACTTTTAACAATTATTTGTATAAGCAATATTAACTTAGTTCTGCCAGCAATTTTGTTTTATATTTTAGTTGTTGGATATGCTTATTGGAGCAGTGAAAAGAGAAAAGAAGAATTATCTGAGCATATAGAACACTTAACCTTTAGCGTTGATAAAGCAGCAAAGGGAACACTGATAAATTCACCATTTCCACTTATAATATTAGAAACCAATGGAAATACAATTTGGAAAAACGAGAAGTTTTCTAAGGAGTTTATTAATATAGATATTAATAACTATTTGGATAGTATATTAAAAGAATTAAAGCAAAGTCTTGAAAATGGAGAATTTGTTAAAAATAAAAATATTAATCAAAGTATAGTAATTGGAAGTAAAACATATAAGCTATTAGGAGAATATATAGAATTAAAAAATAAACAGTCAATATTTACACTATATTTTATGGACAATACAGAATTAATAAAAACAGAAGAAAAATATATTAACTCACAAAATTGTATAGGAATAATAATGATTGACAATTATGAAGAGTTAATGCAGAGAGTAGAAAACGAAGACAGGTCTACATTCATAGCACAAATTGAAAAAAATATATATGAATGGGCAACTCATTTTGAAGGTTTAGTAATAAAATCTGAAAGAGATACTTTTGTGTTAATATTTGAACAAAAATATCTATCAGAAATAGAAAATAAAAAATTTAATATATTAGATGAAATAAAAGAATTGGAATGGACTAATAAAGCACAGTTCACTTTAAGCATAGCTGTTTCAAACGAAGGTAGCTCTAACTACGAAAAATACAAATCCGCACAAGCAGGCCTAGATATCGTATTGGGACGTGGAGGAGACCAGGCAGTTGTAAGAGAAAATGGAAAATATGTATTCTTTGGCGGAAGAGCACAAGAAGTAGAAAAAAGAACTAAGGTGAAAGCTAGAACAGTAGCACATGCCTTAAAAGAACTAATACTTGAAGCGGAAAATGTAATGGTAATGGGACATTCTAACTCAGATATGGACTGCATAGGTTCAAGTATGGGAATATATAGATTAGCAAGGTCATTAGGAAAAAATGCATATATAGTAAACAATTCTTATGGAATTGGTTTAGAAAACTTTATGGAAAAAGCAAAAGAAGATGACGAGTACAAAAATGTAATTATAAACAAAAGTGAAGCATTAGCTAAAATAAGCCCAGAAACATTGCTAATTGTTGTGGATACAAGTAAGAAAAACTATGTGGAAATTCCAGAATTATTAGAAGAAACAGAAAAAATAGTAGTTATAGATCATCATAGAAGAAGTACAGAATATATAGAAGATGCAACACTTATGTTCCATGAGGTTTATGCATCTTCAGCAGCAGAACTTGTTACAGAAATATTGGAATATTCACAAGAAAAAATTGAGTTAACAGAGTTAGAAGCAGAGGCACTTTATGCGGGAATTATGATGGATACAAAGAATTTTACTTTTAAAACAGGTGTAAGAACATTTGAAGCAGCAGCATATTTGAGAAAGTATGGAATAGATACAATTAAGGTAAAAAAATGGTTTCAAAGTGACTTAGCAACATACAATAAAATTTCTAAAATAGTAGAAAAGGCAGAGGTTTTAGAACATGCAATAGCAATTTCTATTTATGATGAACAAGACAAAGATGCAAACATAATATGTGCAAAGGCGGCAGATGAACTACTCACAATAAGTAATATAGTTGCATCATTTGTAATTGGAATGATGGGAGACAGAGTCTGCATAAGTGGACGTTCAATAGGAGATATAAATGTTCAATTAATACTAGAAAAACTGGGTGGCGGAGGACACATAACCTTAGCCGGAGCCCAAGTAGATGGAATGACAACAGAAGAAGTAAAAACAGAGCTTATAAATAGAATAAATGAATATTTTAGTGAAATGTCAAGTTAAGAGGAATAATAAAAAAGAGGGCAATACAACTGGTATTTGCCCTCTTATAAACAATTGACTTTAATATATATAAAAGTGGGTAAAAGCTATTGATAGAAGAAACTCTATAAGATATAATTAATAAAAGCATTTTAAATTAAATACTAGAATTTTAAAAAAGTATTAAAGAAGATAAAGAGAGGAATGATTATATGAAGGTAATTTTATTAGACAATATAAAGGGCGTAGGGAAAAAAGATGAAATAATAAATGCAAGTGATGGATATGCAAGAAATTACTTATTTCCAAAAAAATTAGCAATAGAGGCAACAAAAGAAAATTTAGGAAAACTAGAATCAAAGAATGAAGCTAATAAATTTAAAAAACAAAATGAAAAAAATGATGCAATAGAAGTAGCAAATAAGTTAAAAGAACTAGTTTTAACAATAAAAGTAAAAGCTGGAGAAAATGGAAAGATATTTGGAGGGGTAACCTCAAAAGAAATATCAGAAAATTTAAAAGAACAGTATAAAATAGAAATAGATAAAAAGAAGATAGAAGTAAAAGAAACTATAAAAAATATAGGAAGATTTACAATAAATATAAAATTATATGAAGGAGTAAATGCAAAATTAACAGTGAATATAATTGCAGAATAGTAGAACTCGTATATTAAGAAAGGAATGAAAAAAATGGAGTTAGGCAGAATTCCACCACACGATATAGAAGCAGAACAAGCTATTATAGGCAGTATGTTAACAGATAAAGATGCAGTAATAGCAGCAGTAGAAGTATTGCAAGAGCAAGATTTTTACAGAGAAGATAATAAAATAATATATTCTGCAATACTAAATTTATACAATAGGGCAGAGCCAATAGACATTATAACATTAAAATCAGAGCTAAAATCAATGGGAAAGTTTGAGGCTGTTGGTGGTTTGGAATATATAGTTCAATTACCAGACAAAGTACCTACAACATCAAATGTAGAACAATATATAAAAATAGTGGAAGAAAAATCAATGCTAAGAGCATTAATAAAAACTGCGGATGAATTAATAACACTTGGATATGACCCTACACAAGAGGTAGAACAAGTAATAGATATAGCAGAAAAAAAGATTTTTCAGGTAATGCAAAAAAAGAATCAAAAGGGATATTCATCTATAAAAGACATTCTAGTAGACACATTTACACAATTGGAACAATTATATAACCAAAAAGAATCAATTACAGGCGTTCCAACAGGATTTGTGGATTTGGACTATAGAACTTCAGGACTACACAATTCAGACTTGATACTGGTTGCTGCAAGACCTGCTATGGGAAAATCCGCGTTTGCGTTAAATATAGCCACAAATGCAGCAGTAAGAGCAAAAGTTCCAGTAGCGATATTTAGCTTAGAAATGTCTAAAGAACAAATGACAAACAGAATTTTATGCAGTGAAGCAATGGTGGATAGTGCAAAAGTTAGAACGGGAAAAATAGATGATGATGAATGGGCAAAATTAGCAGCAACATCAGGAGAACTTTCAGAAGCGGGTATATATATAGATGATACTCCGGGTATTTCAATAATGGAAATAAGGGCAAAATGCAGAAAAATGAAATTAGAAAAAAATATAGGATTAGTTGTAATAGACTATTTACAATTAGTTCAAGGCAGTAATAAAAAAGGAGGAAGCCGTGAACAAGAAATAGCAGAGATAAGTAGGTCCTTAAAAATATTAGCAAAGGAAATAGATGTACCTGTTATAGCATTATCACAATTATCACGTGCACCAGAGCAAAGAATAGACCATAGACCAATGCTTTCAGACTTACGTGAATCAGGTTCAATAGAGCAAGATGCAGACATTGTAATGTTTTTATATAGAGATGACTACTACAATGAAGACACAGAAAAGAAAAATATTGCAGAAGTAATAATAGCAAAACATAGATCGGGAGCAACAGGAACGGTAGAACTATTATGGCTAGCAAACTATACAAAATTCGCAAATATAGAAAGATACAGAGAATAAGTTGTCACTATAGGGACGCTCCTTTTTGTGACAGAAAGGGGAAATATGTTGGAGGATAAGGTATTAAATACCATAAAAAGGTATGAACAAATAAAATCTGGGGATACTATAGTAGTGGGAGTGTCTGGGGGGCCAGATTCTATTTGTTTATTGAATGTATTAAAAAATTTACAAAATGAACTTAAAATAAACATTGTAGTTGCACATATTAATCATATGATAAGAAAAGAGGCTGACTCTGAAACAGAGTTTGTACAAGATTTTTGTGAGCAGAGGGATATAAAATGTTTTGTAAAGAAGGCAGATGTTTTACAAATAGCTAAAGAAAAAAAGCTAGGGACAGAAGAGGTTGGAAGAAAAATTAGATATGATTTTTTTGAAGAGGTAAAGAACTTAGTTGGTGGAAATAAAATTGCTACAGCGCATAATGCAAATGATAATGCAGAAACAGTACTAATGAATTTCTTAAGGGGAAGTGGAAGTACAGGGCTTAAAGGTATAGAACCAATAAGAGATAACAAACTTATACGACCTATAATTGAATGTACCAGACAAGAAATTGAACAATATTGTAATGAAAAAGGTTTAAACCCTAAGTATGACAAAACAAATCAAGAAAACATATATACAAGAAATAAAATTAGGAATATGCTTATTCCGTATATACAAGAGAATTTTAATCCTAATATTATAGAAACAATAAATAGAATGTCCAATCTTATAGCAACTGATGAAATGTATTTCAAATCAATAGTAAAACAGTCATATAAAGAGACTTTTATAAGTAGAACTGAAAAAGAAATAATTTTAGATTTAAAAAAATTTAATGTTTTAGAAAAAGTAATAAAATCAAGACTTATAATATATACTATTAATGAGCTTTTAGGGACTACTAACGGAATAGAAAAAATACATATTGAAGATGTTATTAAATTATGTAAAAATAATATTGGTAATAAATACTTAACACCAAATAAAAATATAAAAATAATGATAAAAAATAAAAAAATTTTTTTTACGAGGTATTGTAAACTTCCGTAAGGAAAGCCTTGATATGACTAGGGTGTGAACAAAAAAACTTTAGTAAAACACTTGAAATACCAAAATCTTTATGATATATTCCTTAAATAGTAAAAGGAGGCATTAACTTGAAAAATGGAATAAAATCTTTAGCTATGTGGCTAATAACATTTATAATATTTATAGTCTTAATATCATCAATAATTGATAATACTGAGAATAGACTTGCCTACTCGGAATTACTTTCTAAAGTAGAAGCAGGTGAAGTAAAAGAAATAGAAATTTCAGCAGATAAGGTAAAAGCAAATGTAAAATTAAAGAACCAAAATGTTACTAAAGAGGTAAATATACCAAGTGTTGAACATCTAATGTCAGCATTAGAAGATAGTATGAAAACAGGTACAATAAAGGTAACAGAAAAATCAGAATCTTTATTTGTAACAATACTAAGTCTTTTAACACCATTTGGAATATTAATTATATTCTTTATATTTTGGTTCTTATTTATGAATAGTGGAGCACAAGGAGGAGCTGGCTCAAATAAAACAATGTCTTTTGGAAAGAGCAGAGCTAAAATATTAAATCCAACAGATAAAACAAAAGTAACATTTAATGATGTGGCTGGTGTAGATGAGGAAAAAGAAGAATTAGAAGAAATAGTTGAATTTTTAAAAAATCCAAGAAAATTCACAGAGATGGGTGCAAGAATTCCAAAAGGAGTTTTATTGGTAGGGCAACCTGGAACAGGAAAAACACTTTTAGCAAAAGCAGTTGCAGGAGAGGCTGGTGTACCATTCTTCATTATAAGTGGTTCAGACTTTGTAGAAATGTTTGTTGGTGTAGGAGCTTCTAGAGTAAGAGATTTATTTGAAGAAGCAAAGAAAAAAGCACCATGTATTGTATTTATAGATGAAATAGATGCAGTTGGTCGTCAAAGAGGTGCAGGACTTGGCGGAGGACATGATGAAAGAGAACAAACACTAAATCAGTTATTAGTAGAGATGGATGGATTCTCAGCTAATGAAGGAGTAATTGTATTAGCTGCAACCAATAGACCAGACGTATTAGACAAAGCTTTATTAAGACCAGGAAGATTTGATAGACAAATAGTAGTATCGGCACCAGATGTTAAAGCAAGAGAGGAAATCTTAGAAGTTCATAGCAGAAAGAAGAAATTGGCACCAGATGTAGATTTAAAAACAATTGCGAAAAATACATCAGGATTTTCAGGTGCAGATTTGGAAAATGTATTAAATGAGGCGGCTTTATTGGCTGCAAGAAGAAATAAACCAGAAATTAGTATGACAGAAGTAGAAGATGCAATGGTTAAAGTAACAATGGGACCTGAAAAAAGGACTAGAGTTAGAAGCGAAAAAGAACAAAAATTAGTGGCATATCATGAGGCAGGGCATGCAGTTGTAAGTAGATTTTTACCAACACAAGATCCTGTTCATCAAATATCAATTATACCAAGAGGAATGGCTGGAGGATATACTATGTATAGACCAACAGAAGATAAGTCTTTTATGTCTAGAACAGAAATGATAGAAAATATAGTTTCACTATTAGGTGGAAGAGTATCAGAAAAATTGGTATTAGACGATATATCAACAGGAGCAAGTAATGATATAGAACGTGCAACGAAGATTGCAAGAAATATGGTTACAAAATATGGAATGAGTGAAAGAGTTGGCACTATAACCTTAGGACAAAATCAAGAAGAAGTATTTTTAGGAAGAGATTTTGCACAGAGCAAAGAGTATTCAGAAGAAACAGCTGCAATAATAGATGAAGAAGTAAAAAGTATAATTGATTATGCATATAAAAAAGCAGCAGAAATATTAAATGCTAATATGGAAAAATTACATGTTGTAGCAGGAATATTGTTAGAAAAAGAAAAAATAGATGGAGAAGAATTTGATGCAATATTCAATAATTAAAATTATAAAAAATTAAAGGAGCTTATACTCCTTTAATTTTTTTATGCCTTAATGTGCATCTTGTATTTCTGGTTTCATAGAAACAGCTATTAGTGTACCTTCTTCTACAGAAGTGCCTGCAATAGGATCTTGACTTATAACTATTCCAGAACCACTAACTTGAATATTTAAATTTCGGTCCTTTAAAATTGTTCTTGCCTCGGATAAAGACATTCCTTTTAAATCTGGAACTGTTTGTGATACTCTTGCTTCATGTCCAGCAGAATATATTTTAACAATAGAGTCTTTCAGTAATTGGGTTCCAGCTTTAGGCATTTGTTCTGTGACAATTTCTTCAGAACCTCCTGATATAATACAATTAAAGCCTGCGTTTTCTATAATTTTATTTGCTTCTGCAATAGTTTTGTTTACTACATTTGGTAGTGTAGTAGTAGAATTTGAGCTACTGCTTCCAGTAGTTGAGCCACTACTGTCAGAAGGAATTTGTAAATATGGTAATACTTCTGTTAATATTTGAGAAGCAACAGGTCCAGCAATTTGACCACCTTGATGACTATCTCCCTCAGGAGCATATAATGTTACAAGAGCAACAACTTCTGGACTTTCTACAGGGGAAATAGCAATATATGACGCAACATATCCATCTTCCTCTGCACCTGGTGATGGTTCTGATGTTCCGGTTTTTCCTGCCACAGAGTAGCCTGTAACTCTTCCGTACCTTCCTGTACCAGATGTTACTACCGATTCCATCATATTTAAAAGATTTTCAGATGTTTCCTTAGAAACTACTTGTCTTATTACTGTTGTATCTATATTTGTGGTTGCACCAGTATCAGTATTTGTAACCTGTTTTATTATTTTAGGTTGAACTAATATGCCATCATTTGCTATACAACATATAGCGGTTGCCATTTGCAATGGTGTTATACCAAATCTTTGACCAAATGAAGAGGTAGCCAGCTCAACAGGACCAACATCTTCTAAGTCCCAGAAGTTTCCGCTAACATCACCAGAAGTTAAATTGGTTGAGTCAAATAAACCAAAAGCTTCAAAATATTTATATAGTGTTTTAGCACCAATCTTCTCGCCTAATTCCATAAATGCTGGGTTACAAGAATTGCACAAAGCATCTCTTAAACTTTGTTTACCATGGCCAGGTATACCTTTCCAACAATAAATGGTATTTCCAGCTACAACATGATATCCAGGACAATCAAAAACATTTTTTTCATCAGGAGAAACCAAATTTTCTTCTAAACCAATTGCAGCAGTTATAACCTTAAAAACAGAACCAGGTTCATATCTATCGGAAAGAGCTCTATTTCTCCACATACTATACATAGCATTAGACTTTTGCTCAGAAGTCATTTCTTTCCACTTGTCCTCAGTAATACTTGTGACTTTATAAGGAGTGTTTAAATTATAGTTTGGGTAAGTTGCCATTGCCAAAATGTCACCATTATTTGGATTCATAATTATAACATTTCCGCCACGAGCACAATTATTTTCTTTGCAAGCCTGTTCCAAATATTTTTCAGCAATAGCCTGAATATTTACATCTAATGTTAATGTTATATTATTACCATTTTCTGCAACAAATAGGGTCTCGTTCTGGTCAGGAATGAATTCTTGAATTGCATCTTGAGAAGTAATTATCCTTCCAGGTGTACCAGTTAATAAAGAATCAAATTCATTTTCTAATCCCTCTAAGCCTCTATTTTCATCTCCACAAAAACCTATTAAATTTGATGCTAAATTATTGTAAGGATAATATCTTTTGGTATCTTCATCTATATTAATGCCAGAATAAATCTTTTCCTCTTCCATCCATTTTTTCAGTTTATCAATTTTGTCTTTTTGAACCTTTGAAACAATTGTCTCTAACCAGCTTGTGCTATTAACTTTAGCTAAAGTTTTTTCATAATCTAATTCAAAGATCTCTGAAAAAGCTTTCGCAACTTTCTCTTTTAAAGCTTTAGTTTTAATTTCTTCTAATTCTTTGTTTTCCTCAGATACTTTTATAAGGTCTGGATTAATGGTAACAGTATCTACAGCAGCGCTTATAGCTAACTCTTTTCCGTTTGTATCATATATAGTACCTCTTTTAGGACTTATTGCTCTACTAGTAATTAATTGACTATACATTTGTTCCTTTAACCAAGGACCTTTAATAAATTGTAACCAAAATAAACGTCCAATTAGCAATAAAAACACACAAAATATTGCAATCATACCATTTCTTAATCTCAGAGCCCTAGAGTATTTTGGGGCTTTGCTTTTGTTCTTTGTATTCATTTTACACCTACTTTTTTAATAATAACAACATTTTATTATATAATAAAACAAAAATCAATGCTTTTAAACAATGTTTAATACATTGCAATATCAACATAAACATGATAAAATATAAACATAATTTATACATAATAGGAGAATTGAATTAACAATGAATAATGTGTACGATGAAACTAAGTTTCTAATGAAAAAATATAATATTACTGCTAATAAAAGCTTAGGTCAAAACTTTTTGGTTGATGATGAATCTATAGAAAAAATAGTAGAGGCCTCTGACTTAACAACAGATGACTTGGTAATAGAAATTGGGCCAGGTCTTGGAACTTTAACCCAAAAGCTATTAGAAAAAGCTAAAAAGGTAATTGCAATAGAGCTTGATAAAAAAATGATTAAAGTATTACAAGACAGATTTTTATTATACACAAACCTAGAAATTATAAATGAGGATGTATTAAAAGTAGATTTAAAGGAAGTAATAGAGAAAAATGGATTTAAAACAGCCAAAATTGTTGCAAATCTTCCTTACTATATTACAACTCCTATTATTATGCAGTTGTTGGAAAAAAAACTACCAATAGAAACAATAACAGTAATGATACAAAAAGAAGTGGCAGAAAGATTAACAGCAATTCCAGGAGATAAAAATTCTGGAGCGATTACATATTCGGTGTATTATTATTCAAATCCAAAAGTAATATTAAATGTTGAAAATTATAAATTTATTCCAGCACCAGAAGTTGATTCTCAAGTTATAAAATTAGTACTAAGGGATGAACCAGTGGTTAAACCTATAAACGAAGAATTATTTTTTAGATTAATAAAAATAAGCTTTATGCAAAGAAGAAAAACATTAATAAATAGCTTATTAAATGGTGGAATAATAAAAAGTAAGCAACAAGCAATAGACATATTTAACGAATTGGGAATTGAATTAAATACAAGAGGAGAAAAGTTAACAATTGAACAATTTTGTGAAATTTCAAATTTGCTGGCAAAGTGTATTTAAAAATACAAAAATGTATGCTATAATAAATATATAATAGGAGATAAGTATGAATCAAATTCTTGTAACAGAAAAACTGTATATTACGCCAGAATTTAAGAGAAAAAGAATGCTTTATAAAATTGAATTCTTTTTATCTGTTTTTTTGGTGTTTGCTTTATTTTCTTATTATGTTTATGCAGAGTATGATAGAAATAAAAATGAAAAAGTATCACAAGAAATATTAAATCAGATTGCTGCAACGAATGCAATAGACACAACAACAAGACAGCCAGAAGATGACATTATTAGAGTAATTATAGACGACCAAGAAGAATTGACACCGGAGCAAGCAAAAAGAATAGAAGAAGTGCAAGAGAATTCAATAATATATACTGCTTCAAATGGAGTGGAATATGAAACAGATGCTATTTTAAACATACCAAGACTAGGAATAAATTATCCAGTGTTAACAGATACATCAGACGAATTATTAGAAATTTCGCTTAATAAATATTGGGGACCAGATCCAAATGAGGTGGGAAATTACTGCATAGTAGGTCATAATTATAGAAATGGAAAGATGTTTGGAACATTAAGCTCTATAAAAAATGGTGACATAGCAGAATTGACAGATGGATATGGCAGAAGAATAAAATATCAAGTATATGATAAATATGTCGTTAAACCAACAGATACAGGATGTACAACTCAGCATACAAATGGACAAAAAGAACTAACATTAATAACCTGCACAAACTATGGAAAGGAAAGACTTGTAGTAAAGTGTAGGGCAATATAGTTATTTTAATATTTTTATAGCTTCTGTGGTATCTTTTTCCTTTTTACTAATAAGGAAAACAAATATTGCTGTAGCTACAAAAGTGATGACATAAGATACTATAACTATAGAAATCTTTCCATTAGATAATCCGCTACCAGCTATGGTAGAAGAAATTATAGATGGAAATCTTAAAAAAGTTGCAATTAATATAAATTTAATAGGTGGTATTGGAAATAAAAATCCAATATATGTCAATAAGTCTTTAGGAGTGCCAGGTGTAAAGAATAGTATACACATTAGCACTTCTGCTTTTTTAGGATTTTTAAATAATTTGCTGTTTTCAATTTTTTGAATTTTTTCTTTTGAGAATGTATTGTATAAATACTTTTTTCCGAATTTTCCAACAAGCAAATAAATTAAAGTAGTAGTAATAAAGACAGATACAATTATAAAAATAGTACCTCCAATAGGACCATAACACATACCGGCTAAAATTTCTAAAGGCTCGCCTGGCAAAACAACTAAAACAATTTGAAGAAGTTGAAGCATAAATAAAACAATAATTCCCCAAACTCCAAGATTATCAATTTCATTTTTAAATGCCAGCTGACCTTCGTGAGTTGATAAATTAATTATAAACGGAAATAAATATAAAATTACTCCAATTATTAACAATATTGAAAAAGTAAGCAACAATGCTTTTATTATTTTATTTTTCATAAAGCTATTCAAATCCTCCTAATAATACAATAATATATATAATAACACAAAAGTTGATAAAAAACTATAGTACAATTTATTTATTAATGATATAATTCTAAATAGAGTTTTATATAAAGTTTATTGTATAATATTCAAATTAAAAGTTTAACAAGAAAAGGTGTATTAAATGTATTTAAAAAGATTAGAACTACAAGGCTTTAAGTCTTTTGCAGATAAAACAATATTGGAATTTAAGCCAGGAATTACCTCAGTTATAGGACCAAATGGATCAGGAAAAAGCAATATATCAGATGCCATAAGATGGGTCCTAGGAGAGCAAAGCATGAAATCTTTAAGAGGTGCAAAATCGGAAGATATAATATTTGCAGGAACTCAAGAAAGAAAGTCGCTTGGATTTGCCGAAGTCTCAATTGTTATAGACAATTCTGACGCAAAGTTGCCAATAGAATATGCAGAAGTTACAGTAACAAGAAAAATATATAGAAATGGGGAAACAGGCTATTTTATAAACAAAACTCCTTGCAGATTAAAAGATATTTTAGAGCTATTTATGGACACAGGAATAGGAAAAGATGGATACAGCATAATAGGACAAGGAAAAATAGATGAAATATTATCAAACAAATCAGAAGATAGAAGGCATATATTTGAAGAAGCGGCAGGCATTGTAAAATATAGAACTAGAAAGCAAGAATCTGAAAAAAAGATGGAACAAACAAAGCTTAATTTATTAAGAATTAATGATATTTTAACAGAGATAGAAGGCAATATAGAACCATTAAAAGCACAATCTGAAAAGGCAAAACAATATTTAAATTTAAGAGAAGAATTAAAAAACATAGAGGTTGGATTATTTGTATATAACATAAATTCATATAAAGAAAAGTTAAAGCAAATTGTACAAGATGAAGAAATAATGGTTGCACAAAAAGAGACAGAGGATGAAAAATTGACATCTATACAAGAGTTAAAAGACTCTTTAAAAAGAGAAATAGACGAAATAATATTACAAATAGAGCAAATGCAAAATATTGGCTTTGAGAGTTCCAATAAAATAGAAAAAATGAATTCAGAAATTGGAATATCAAAAGAGAGAATACAAAATAATTTAAATAATAAAGAAAGACTTCAAATAGAAATACAAGAATTTGAGACAAGAATAAAAGAATTAGAAGAAGAAGAAAAACAAAGACAAGAGAAAAAAGCTAATTTATTTCAAAATAAAGAAAAATTTGAAGCTGAATTAAAACAAAAAGAAGAAGAATTATCTAAATTAACTAAAAACTTATCTGAAAAAGAGTTAGAAATAGAAGAAAAAAAGCAAAAAATAGAGGGTAATACAGATAAGAAATATGAGGTTTTAGCAGATATAAGTGCACAAGAAGCAAACTATGAAAACCTAGAAAAACGCAAGAAAGCTATAAAATTAGAATTAGAAAATATAATATCAGAATTAGATAGTACAAGAGACAACAAACAAGAAGTTTCAAAGGGATTTTATGAGATACAAAATAAAAGAAACATTGCCAATGATAATTTAGAGCAGGAAAAAAATAAAAAACAAGAAAGTATGAATAAAATTAAAGAATATGAAGAGGAAATAAGCAGACTAAATTATCAAATAAATATGAAAGATGCCAGACACAAATTTTTACAAGAGACAGAAAAAGAAAAAGAAGGATATATTAAAAGTGTTAAGACATTATTACAAGAATGTGAAAAAAATAGTCAACTAAAAAAAGGTGTGTATGGAGTACTTGCTAATTTAATATCTGTTGATAAGAATTATGAAACAGCAATAGAGATGTGTCTAGGGCAGAGCCTTCAAAATATAGTTACAGAAACAGAAGAAGAAGCAAAAAAATTAATAAATTATTTAAGAGATAATAATTTGGGTAGAGCTTCATTCTTGCCAATATCTTCTATAAAAGGGAAAAAAGTTGAAAACATAAAACAGAAAGGATTGCAAGGGGTAATTGGAATTGCATCTGACTTAATAAATTGCGATAAAAAATATATGCAAATTGTACTAAACTTATTAGGTAGAACGGTTGTAGTAGACGATATGGATACAGGTATAGCACTTGCAAAAATGAATAATTACTCATTTAGAATAATAACATTAAAAGGAGATGTAATTAATTCTTCTGGAAGCATTACAGGTGGAAGTGTTGCGACCAAAACAGTAAACATATTAGGAAGAAATAGAGAAATAGAAGAATTAGAAAAAGAATTAAAAAAACTTACACAAAGAACAAAAGAATTAACTACTAAAAAAGAGAATTATTTAGAATCTATAACAGAATTAATAGAAAAAGTTGCAAAACTGGAGAAAGAGCTTCAAGATGTAGAAATTGAATATGCTACTGAGAACCAAAAAATAGTTGCAATGGAAGAAAACATTACTAAATTGGAGCAAAGAAAAGACAAATTAAAACAAGAAGAGGATTCTATAAATAAGCAAAAAGAGGAAAGCATTAAAATAAAAGAAGAGAAGCAAAAATACTTAGAAATATTAAATGAAGAAACAAAATTATTATCACAAGAGGTTGAGCAATTTGCAACTATAAATAAGGACAACCAAAAATACATAGATGATTTAAATTTTGATATAACAAACTTAAAAATTTCAGTATCATCATTTGTAGAAAGTGAAGCATCTATAGAAGAATTCGTGGAGAGAATAAAACACGAGATTCTAAGCAATAAAAGCAACATAGAAAATAAAAACAATATATTGACTCAAGCATTGACAGAAAATGATGAACTACAAATAAAAATAGATAGTTTAAATAAGGAAATAGAAAAAATAAAATTAGAAGTTAACAACAGTTCAGAACATATAGAAAAGCTAAAAAGAACAAGAACAGAAAAAAATGAATTGCTTACACAAAAAGAGGAAGAAATAACAAATCAATTTAGCGTATTAGAAGGTTTGAAAGAACAAATTGTAAAATTGGACTTTAAAAAGACAAAACTAGAACAGGACATAGAAGAACTTATAAACACATTGTGGAATGAATATGAGATAACACCAAATAACACCGAAGAATATAGAAAGCCAAGTAATATTGCACAAGCACAAAAAGAAGTAAATTCACTAAGAAATAAAATAAAAGATTTAGGTAGTATAAATGTAGATTCCATAGAAGAATACAAAAAGCTAAGCGAAAGATATGACTTTATGTGTGAACAAAGACTTGATTTAGAAAATACAGTAGCAAAATTAAGAAAAGTGATTTCGGACATGACACAAACAATGGAAACACAGTTCAAAGAAAAATTTGAAATTATAAATAAAAACTTTAATGAAGTATTCATAGAACTTTTTGGTGGAGGAAAAGCAGAACTAATATTGACAGACGAAGAAAATGTACTAGAATGTGGGATAGACATACAAGTTCAACCAACAGGAAAAAAACTTCAAAATATGATGTTACTATCAGGAGGAGAAAAAGCATTTACAGCTATAGCACTACTATTTGCAATACTAAAAATAAATCCAGCACCATTCTGCATATTGGACGAAATAGAGGCAGCACTTGATGATGTAAATGTATACAGATTTGCAGAATATCTAAAAAAATTTAGTAAAGCATCACAGTTTTTAGTAATAACACATAGAAAAGGAACAATGGAAGTCGCAGATACAGTTTATGGGGTAACAATGGAAGAAAACGGAATAAGCAAATTACTGTCAATGAGATTAGGAACGACACAAGAAAGTTGAAGTAGCATTATTGATATAGATGAATTGCTGGGACAATTAAATGATATAGGACTAACCAATGAACAAGGATATATAATGTGTCGTTTTATGGCTCTAATTGAAAATAGATTTAATGGTGGCCAAGGTATTATGGGGTTTCATATACATCCTCAACTATTACAAATAATGTATACTGGTATGGATAGAGAAAAAGGAGAAATAAAATTCTATCTTAATGCAGGAATTGATACATATAGAGAGCAAATTCCTGCGTTAATTGATAGTCATCCAGAAATTTTATATAAACTAAAGGAAAAAATAAAACAGCAAGCAATAGAAATGGGGCTAGATCCAGAAAAAATATGTGTTGCACCAGAAATTGTAAATACAACTGGCAAAATGGATTTCTCAAAGGATCAGATAGATGGATTGTTCAGAATGCTAAATGCAGTAGGTATTTTAACTGTAGGTAATCCTCAATATTTTATGGACTTTTGTACATCTCCTGAAATTAAGAAACTCCTAGGACAAATGCAACAGTCACAAGAAATTCAAAATATGATTAAGTATGCTGAAATTGCAAAAGAGCAGGGCGAACATGGAAGAGCAAATCTTAGAGGAGCAACTCCAGCTGAACGAGATTGTATATTAGCAAGAGTAGCTTTCAAAAGGTGGCAGGAAAAAGGATATTCTGATAAGGAAATTTTTAATATTATAACCGATAGTTATCATATGAATGAGGGTTATGCAAATGAAGAGGATTTGGCACTAGCGAAGATTTACTATAGGAGAAGAGGAATACCAATACAAGCGTGTAGGAGAGAGTCAAATAGAATGTACAAATTATATATTGCAGATAACAGTCCAAAAGGGGACGAGGTAAGGTATTAAGCTATACGGAAAAAAATAATTCCGTATTCTTTATACTTATATCATGTACTTCTTAAATAAAACATACCAAAAGTACAAATCATAATTGTTTTCAAGCAATTTCTGTAATATTGCATCACGTGTTTGAAAGAAATTTGAATTTAATATTAAATGTTGTTTTTTATTAAAATAACAATCCAAAAGCAATATTTTATGTGTGTCAAATTTTATTCCACGTTCTTTTAAATATTTACAGGTAAAGAGTTTACAAGTAATACATTTTGTCGAGCAAGTCTTGTCTTTTAGATGTTGACAGAGTTTTACATTTTTAATGAATCTGGGGTCAAAAACCTTACAATATTCAAAAGAATAACAACATCCCATATCTTTGTGAGCTGTTTTGTTCTCTCTATTTGCAATGCACTGGTCATTTTTAAAGTCACAGATATTTCCTTTACAAAATTGGTTGTCTAAATACTCACAGACTGTGTCGTAAATATATTCATATTGCTGTTTCTTATCGAAAATAAATAAACACTTAAGACAAGTTATAAAATCATCTGAATATTTTGAGTTTTCAAAGTTTTCAATAAAGCCTAGGTAATTACAATTATTATCAATTATACCTAAATGCAGATTTAATTTAAAAGTAAGATTATATAATTTAATTAAATTGCGAACTATCCACTTCATATCATCATAATCATTAGACAATTTTAAAATAATCAAACAATTTTTTTTAACATGTTGCAAAATGTTATTATTAATAAAGGAATCAACAAATAGTCTAGGATATCTGTCAGAAATATCGGACTTGCTTATAATAATTAATTTATCAAATTCTCTATTTTTATGTAATGACAATAATTTATCATTTAGAGTAGCATTGCTTCCAATATAGATAATGGAAACATTAGTATTAATATAATTATTAATATTATCCCATACAATATTGTCGGAAATTAATGTAGTTTCATTTATAATAATATCCATATGAAATCCTCCTTGAAAAAATTATAAAATATTTAAACAAAAAAATCAATTCTATTTTTTTACACTCTTGCATAATATTAATTAAGGGCTGTCCCTAAATTTGATTAATACAAAGGAGTGTATGTGTATGTGGCATAGTTTATCTACAAAAGAAGTAGAGAGTAAATTACAAACTGACCTACAGCAAGGATTAAGTGATGATGAAATTACTGTAAGATTAAAAAAGTATGGAGATAATAAACTTCAAGAACCAAAAAAAGAAAGTGTTTTTGTTAAATTTTTAAAACAATTTAATGACTTTATGATTATTATTTTAATTATTGCTGCTATTATTTCAGCTGTTGTGGCAAAAATGCAAGGAACAGGAGAATATATAGATTCAATTATAATAATAACAATAGTGGTTTTAAATGCTATTATGGGCGTTGTACAAGAAGCAAAAGCAGAAAAATCATTGGAAGCACTAAAAAAAATGTCAGCACCTGTGGCAAAAGTGAAAAGAAATGGGAAAATAATTACTGTAGCTAGCACAAATATAGTTCCAGGAGATATATTAATTTTAGAAGCTGGGAATTATATACCAGCAGATTGTAGACTAATAAGTTCATACAATTTAAAAGTAGAAGAATCAAGCTTAACTGGTGAAATAGTACCAATACTTAAGGATGCAAATATAATATTAAAAGACAATATTTCTTTAGGAGATACAATAAACATGGGCTTTGCAACAACAATAGTTGTAAATGGACATGCGGAGGCAATTGCAACAGATACAGGAATGAACACAAAAGTTGGAAAAATAGCTAAAATGATTATTACAGACGAAGCACCTGAAACACCAATACAAAAGAAACTAGGAGAGGTTGGTAAAAGTTTAGGAATTGGATGTTTAATTATTTGCTTACTTATATTTGTAATAGGATTATTAAAAAAGATAGAACCTGTAGAGATGTTTATGACTTCTGTAGGACTGGCTGTAGCAGCAATACCAGAAGGGTTACCTGCAATTGTAACTATAATGCTTTCAATAGGTGTTACTAAAATGGCAAAGAAAAATACAATAATAAGAAAACTACCTGCAGTAGAAACATTGGGAAGCAGTAGTGTAATTTGCTCAGATAAAACAGGAACATTAACGCAAAATAAAATGCAAGTAGTAGACATTCAAGATGTTAATGGAAATAACAGTAACAAAAGTTTTACATTAGAATTGGGCTGTATGTGTACAGACTCTCAAATAGTAACAAAAGATGGACGAGAAGAGGCAGAGGGAGAAGCAACTGAAAATGCAATAGTAAATGCAGGACTAAAAATAGGAAAAAATAAAGAAAACTTGTATAGAATGATGCAAAGAGTAAACGAGATTCCATTTGATTCGGAAAGAAAAATGATGACGACAATACATAAAATAGGCAGTAAATATAGAATAATAACAAAAGGCGCACCAGATGTATTAATAAAAAGATGTAGTAAATATTATGAAGAAGGAATACAAAAAACAATAACTAGTAAACAATTAAACGGAATAGATGAAAATAATAATAAGATGGCAAATAATGCGCTAAGAGTTTTAGCAATAGCATATAAAGATGTAGATAGATTACCAAATAAAATAGACAGTGAAAATATAGAAAAAGAATTGACATTTGTGGGGCTAATAGGAATGATAGATCCACCAAGAGAAGGAGTAAAAGAAGCTGTTGCCACATGTAGGAAAGCTGGAATAAAAACAGTTATGATAACAGGAGATCATATTACTACAGCAAAGGCAATTGCAAGAGAAATAGGAATTTTAAGACCAAATGATTTAGCAATAACAGGAAGTGAGCTTGATAGCATAAATCAAAAAACATTAGAAAAAGATATAATGAAATATAGTGTGTTTGCACGTGTATCACCTGAACATAAAGTAAGAATTGTAAAAGCATTTAGAAGTACAGGAGCAGTAGTAGCAATGACAGGAGATGGGGTAAATGATGCACCAGCATTAAAAAATGCAGATATAGGAATATCTATGGGACTAAACGGAACAGATGTAGCTAAAAATGCATCAGATATGATACTTACAGATGATAATTTTGTTACAATAGTGGAAGCGGTAAAACATGGCAGAAATATTTTTGACAACATAAAAAAAGCGGTTCATTTTTTAATTGCAACAAATATAGGAGAAATAGTAACAATATTTGTTGGTTTACTATTAGGCTTAAAATCACCACTTTTAGCAATTCAGTTATTATGGATTAATTTGGTTACAGACTCTTTCCCAGCTATAGCATTAGGACTAGAACCACCAGAAAAAAATATAATGAATAAAAAACCAAGAAATCCTAAAAAAGGAATATTTGCAGATGGTTTATGGAACAAAATAATTATAGAGGGAGTAATGATTGGAATATTAACATTATTAGCTTTTAGCATTGGAAATAAATTGTATGGAATAAAAGTAGCAAGAACAATGGCATTTGTGTCATTAGGTGTGTTAGAGTTAGTTCATAGTTTTAATATAAGAAGTGAAGAATCAATATTTAAAGCAGGATTATGGGATAATAAATATTTAATAGGTGCATTTATATTGGGAACATTATTGCAAATAATTGTTGTAATAATACCTTCAATAGCAAATGTGTTCGAACTTGTTCCATTAACAAATCTGCAATGGATATATACCATAAGTATATCATTATTGCCACTAGTGATAGTTGAAATCCAAAAAAGATTAAATAAAGAAGAGACACTAGGAGGGATTAATCCTAACTTTACAAAAAAATTAAGTAATGTCAAAAATTAAAAGTCAAGAGATAAAAAAACGAGAAAAAACGAGGTATCAGGAGGAAAAACAAGGAAAATACACTAAAAATTAGCAAATAAAATTAATCAAACTGTTAATAATTACTTATAATTAGTCAATAATAAATATTGAGGTTGAAATGATTTAAAATATATAGTATAATTAAAACTGTCGTGTAGACGCAAAGGAGAGTGAATATATATTTTAGTACAACGAATTAAATATTATACAAAGAAAATGTTTATATTTATTAATATAATAGCAATAGCAACTATAATAATAACATTAATTACATTATCTAAATATAAATTAGTTTCTTTAGTAACAATAAATGGCGAAGAAGTTGGCTATGTAGAAAGTAAAGAAAAATTTGAACAAGAAATAGATAACTATATAAGCGATTTGAAAAAAACAAACATAGCTTTTGTAGATATAGAAAATACACCTAAATATGGATTAAGATTAATTAATAGAAATGAAAATACAAATGAAAATACAATTTTATCTAAAATGGAAGAAGGTATGAAATTTACTTATAGACTATATGCAATAACTTTAGATGGAGAAGAAAAGTCAAAAGTAAATACATTAGAGGAAGCCGAAACATTAGTAGCTGACCTAAAAGAAGAGTATAATACTTTAGAGCTGAATATAGGAATTAAAGAATTATATACAGAAGATATGCAAGAATGTGAATCAGCAACTGTAAAAACAGCAAGAAATAGCATGACACAGGAATTAGACATAATAGAAAATAAATCAATAAATGGAGTATATTTAGCGTGTGTGCCTGTTTCTGGAGTAATAACATCAAGATTTGGAGCAGTGGAAAGCATAAGAGACCATACACATATGGGAATAGATATAGGTGCAAATTACGGAACTCCAATAAAAGCTGTTGCGGATGGAACAATAACATGTGCAGAAGAATGGGGAGGATATGGAAACCTAGTTGTAATAGACCATGGAAACGGTGTAGAATCATATTACGGACATTGTAGTAAACTATACGTAACAGAAGGTCAGAAGGTTAAAGCAGGAGATGTAATAGCAGCAGTTGGTTCAACAGGAAACTCAACAGGCAACCATTTACACTTTGAATTAAGGAACAATGGAGTTCAGGCAAACCCTGAAAAATATGTATATAAAGGACAATAAAAAAAGCCCCATGTTGTTTGACATGGGGCTTAAAAACAAAAGGGGATGTTTTATATATGTTGATAACGGAGTAATTATTTATCAACTAAGTATAATATATCAGTCTTTTTTGAACATTGTGTGAACTCAATGTGATTTTTTGCATATTAAGGTTGTTCTTGTAGAGTTACAGTTATTTCTTTTTCTTTGCCTTCCCTAAAAACTTTCAATTTTAAAGTATCACCAATTTGCTTTTGGTTCTTAATTGCATTTAATTCGTCCATTTTTGTAACTTTGGTACCATCTACTTCTACTATAACATCACCTATTTTTAATCCGGCTTTTTCACCTGCAGAAAAATCTTCTATAGTTTTTATATAAATTCCTACTACTAAATTGTTATCTTCAGCTGTTTGCTCGTCTAAGTCATATCCATCAATTCCAATGTATGGTCTTTTAACTTTATTATATTGAATTAATTGTTCATATATTTCTTTTGTAGAGTTAATAGGAATTGCAAATCCTACTCCTTCAACGCCTGTTCCAGAAAGTTTTAGAGTGTTAACACCAATTACTTGTCCTTTACTATTTACTAATGCCCCACCACTGTTTCCTGAATTTATAGAAGCGTCTGTTTGAATTGCAACATAAGAGTTACCATCTTGATCAGAAACTTCTCTATTTACAGCACTTACAATACCTGCAGTAACACTATCAGTTAGTCCTAGAGGATTTCCTATAGCCATAGCAAATTCTCCTACTTGAACAGCATCAGAATCACCAAGTTCTGCAGCTTTTAATCCATTCTTTTCTATTTTAATAACAGCTAAATCAGTTTGAGAATCTGTTCCGACAATGGTAGCATCGTATTTTGTTGAATCATTATATAAGGTAACAGTAACTTTATTAGCCTTACCAAGCTCATAATAATAAGAAGTAGAAGAAGAGTTTACTATGTGGTTATTTGTTAAAATGTATCCATCTTCGCTAATGATTATTCCAGAACCAGCAGCTGTTGCAGTCGATTTATTTCTATAAAATATAGAATTTACAGAATATTCAACTTCTATTCCAACGATAGAAGGACGAACCTTAGAAGCAACGCCAACACCTGTTTCAGAATATCCAACTAAAGAAACCATTTGAGTATTAATGTTTGCAGTATTAGTATTATCACCATAACTATTAGGTGATTCCACACTAACTAACTTTTTAACGATATTTTCTTTTATGGTTGGAACATTAAGAGACACTGCAATTACAGTTACACTTCCTATAACCCCAAACAAAAACGGAGCCAATACATTTTTGGCAAACCCAAAATTAAATTTTTTTTCGCTATTTTTAAATTCTTTATAAGAAGAATTAAAATTAGTAGAATCGACACTTTTAAAACTATTGTTACTATTATTTTCGTCCATTTTAATACCTCCAAAAATTTATTTGATTATATAATAACCTAAACTATAAATATAATACAAGAGAATTATGAAAAAAATGTGAAATAAATGTGAAAAAAATAAAATCATAAAACATAATCCTCTTGTTTTTAGAATAAAAATTATATATAATATGGTAAAACAGATTGAGAAGGGAACGATAAAACGGCAATGAAAGATGAAAAAGGACTTACATATGTTGCAACAATTATTTTAGTAATTATAATAATTGCTTTTGCAATAGGAGTAATATTATATATACAACAACAATATAGAAATGAAGAAAGTGAAACAATTAAAACAAATATGTTGGCAATACAGGGAAAGGCGAAAATGGTTGCAGAAGAAGAAAAAGCGTTAAAAAAAGAGCTAATTGGTACAAAAATATTAATTGAACAACAAGATCAAAAAGTAAAAGATTTTTTGAAAAGTCAAAATATAGAAATAGAAGAAAACAGTAAATATTATATTTTAAAAAAAGAAGACTTAACAACAATGGGATTAAGTAATATAAATATAGAACCAAACGAATATTATATTGTTAATTATGATAATATGGAAGTATTATACACAAAAGGTATTAAAGTTGGGGATAATGAATACTATAAATTATCAGATTTTAACAATTTAAGTGATGAAAAAGAAATAGTAAAAGAAGATGAGAAGTAATGAAAGAAAAAGAAGTAGAAAGATTATTAAACTTAAAAAAAGAAGAGAAAATCTTGTATGAAAAAGGCATAGTATCAATTTGTGGAATAGATGAAGCAGGAAGAGGACCTCTTGCAGGACCAGTTGTTGTTGCTTGTTCTTTAATGCCAAAAGAATCAATGATAGAAGGAGTAAATGACTCTAAAAAAATATCAGAAAAGAAAAGAGAAAAAATATATGAGGAAATTGTACAAGAAGCAATTGCATATGGAGTAGGAATAATAGATCAAGAGGAAATTGACAAAATAAACATTTTAAATGCTACTAAAAAGGGATTAACAATTGCAATAAGGCAAATGGAGGAAAAACTAGAAGAAAAAAATATAAAAAAACCAGATGTTATTTTAGTTGATGCACTAACAGGAATAGATACACTAGGAATACCATATAAGTCAATAATACATGGAGATGCAATAAGCTATTCAATTGCATGTGCTTCAATAATTGCAAAGGTAACAAGGGACAGAATTATGAGAAAAATGGATGAAATGTACCCACAATACGGATTTGCAAAACATAAGGGGTATGGAACAGCAGCACATATGCAAGCAATAAGAGAAAATGGATTATGCCCATTACATAGAAGAAGTTTTGTAAAAAATATTATATAAAATGTGCAATATTTTGTAACAAAAGAATGGAGATTAACAATGAATATATTAGATATAATTGCTAAAAAAAGAGACAATAAAAAATTGTCTAAGGAAGAAATAGATTTTTTTGTAAAAGAATATACTAATAATACTATAGCAGATTATCAAGCAGCTGCATTAATAATGGCGATTTATATAAATAAATTAGATGAAGAAGAAACTACCAACTTAACATTAGCAATGGCACATTCAGGAGATGTATTAGATTTATCAGAAATAGGAACAGTGGTAGATAAACACAGCACAGGCGGTGTAGGAGACAAAGTCACATTAATTTTGGCGCCAATAATTGCATCACTAGGAATTCCTGTTGCTAAAATGTCAGGAAGAGGGTTAGGGTTTACAGGCGGAACAATAGATAAATTAGAATCAATACCAGGATATACAACAAATGTTGATATAGAGACTTTTAAACGCAATGTAAAAAAAATAGGAATTAGTCTAATAGGACAAACCTTAAACTTGGCACCAGCAGATAAAAAAATATATGCTTTAAGAGACACCATAAGTTGTGTTGAAAATATGTCATTAATAGCATCTAGCATAATGAGCAAAAAAATAGCGGCAGGAGCAAACAAGGTTGTACTAGATGTAACCTGTGGTAGTGGAGCATTTATGAAAAATGAGGGAGATGCAATTAAACTATCAACAATAATGAAAAAAATAGGCGAACTAGCAGATAAAGAAACAGTATGTGTAATAACAAATATGGACGAACCACTTGGAAAAAACGTAGGCAATACATTGGAAATATTAGAAGTAATAGAAGCACTTAGAGGAAAGATGGAAGAAGACGTAAAACAAGTTGTGCTAGAGCTTGGAGCTCATATGATAAAATTAGCAGGAAAAGGAAATAGCATAGAAGAAAATAAGAAGAAAATGTTGGAGAACATTCAAAATGGAAAAGCATTAGAAAAGTTTAAACAATTAATTCAAAATCAAAATGGCGATGTTTTATATATAGACGAGCCAGAAAAATTTGAAAAATCAAAATATGTAATTTCTGTAATATGTGAAAAAGATGGATATATAACAAGTATTGATGCAGAACAAATAGGCAGATTATCAGTATTTTTAGGAGCAGGACGTATAAAAAAAGATGATGAAATAGACAAAACAGTTGGAATAGTGTTGGAGAAAAAAGCTGGAGATAAAGTATATACAGGAGATGTAATAGCATATATACATGCCAATGACAAAGAAAAGGCAAACGAAGCAGTGGAGCGAATAAAAAAAATATATAAAATAGAAAACAAAATTCCAGAAATTAAAAAACCAATAATAAAAATTATTTAAACAGAAGGTCGCTGTCATATAGCGACCTTTAAACATATAATTAATTATAAATCAATTCCAATATTACCAGAACTATTAAACTTATTAGAAAACTTAGAAAATTCTTCCTGATTTAAAAATCTATTTAAATTTTTTAAAGTTATTCCAGTATTTGCAGAAATACACTCAATAGAATCAAAATTAGAGTTGACATCAAAATAATTTTTTAATTTTGCAATTTCATTAAAATCCTTTGGCTGACAATTAGGACAAACATTACCTTCACTAGAATAAAAACAACCACAACGACAACATTTATTTAAATTCATAATTAATACTCCTTCTAAAATAATTTAGATTATTTTATCACAAAATGTCAAAAATATAAATAGAAAATTAAAAAAATTACGTTGTTAATTATTAGTAAATAAATTTTAAAAGATGAATTAATTGAATTGACAAATAATGTAAGAAAATGTATAATCAGAATATTAATGTAAGAAGAACAACTAGTTTTTGTACAATTAAACAAAGACTAGTTGTATTTTTGAGAAAAAATTAAGAAAGAAGAAGATGTATGGAGGAATATATAACAATAATAGGCGGAGGACTAGCAGGCTCAGAGGCAGCTTATCAGATAGCAAAAAGAGGAATAAATGTAAAGTTGTACGAAATGAAACCACATAATTTTTCACCAGCGCACAACAATAGTAACCTAGCAGAGATAGTATGTAGCAATTCATTTAAATCAAATTTAATAACAAATGCGTGTGGCTTGTTAAAAGAGGAATTAAGAAGATTAGATTCATTGCTTATAAAAATTGCAGATAAAGTAAATGTCCCAGCAGGACAAGCACTAGCAGTTGATAGAGAAAAATTTGCAGAAGAAGTAACAAAACAATTAAAACAATATAAAAATATAGAAATAATAAGACAAGAAATTGGAAAAGAAATATCATTAAAGAAAATAGCGAAAAACGGACTTGTGATTATTGCAACAGGACCACTTACTTCAGATGCTTTATCAAAAGAAATAAAAGAAATAACAGGGGAAAAAGGGCTACATTTTTATGATGCAGCAGCACCTATAATAGAAAAAAACTCTATAAATATGAATATAGCATTCTGGGGAGACAGATATAAGCAAGAACGAGGAAAAGAAGAGACAATTGAAGATTGGAAAAAAAGAATAGAGCAGGAGCAAGAAAATAATTATATAAATTTGCCAATGAATAAAGAAGAATATGAGATTTTTTGTAATGAATTAATAAATGCAGAGATAGTAGAACTTCACAACTTTGAGAAAAAAGAAATATTTGAAGGATGTATGCCAATAGAAGTAATGGCAAAAAGAGGAATAGATACACTAAGATTTGGACCACTTAAACCAGTAGGCTTTACAGATTTAAGAACAGGGAAAAGACCGTATGCAATAGTACAACTTAGACAAGATAACACAGAAGGAAATTTATTTAACATAGTTGGTTTTCAAACAAACTTAAAGTTTGGCGAACAAAAAAGGGTAATTAGTTTAATTCCGGGACTAGAAAATGCAGAATTTGTTAAATATGGAGTTATGCATAGAAACACATTTATTAATTCTCCGGAATTATTAGATAATACATATAATCTAAAAAAAGACCCTAACATATATTTTGCAGGACAAATAACAGGAGTAGAAGGATATGTGGAGTCAATAGCATCTGGACTTGTATCAGGAATAAATGCATGCTTAAATTTTAAAAGTGGCAAAATAAAGTGCAAAGCAGAATTTCCAAGCGAAACAGTAATAGGAGCACTAGCAAATTACATATCAACACCAAATAAAAATTTTCAACCAATGAATGCAAACTTTGGAATCTTACCAGAATTGGATGAAAAAATAAGAGATAAAAAAATAAGATATGAAGAAATGGCACAAAGATCATTAAATTCATTGTAAAGGAGCTCTCACGCCCAATAAAACAAAATAATTCAAAACTCTTGCTTTTTGCAAGAGTTTTTGATATAATATTATCTGTTAATTAAAACACACATATGGCTAGTTTAGGAAAAGTGCTTGCTAGTAATAGCAAGTCTTCTTAAATGCTAAAGCTATGTGGAGGAAAAACTAAAAGGAGGAATTAAAAATGGCAGTAGTTGCAATGAAACAATTACTAGAAGCAGGTGTTCACTTTGGACATCAAACAAGAAGATGGGATCCTAAAATGGCTGAATATATTTTTCAAGCTAGAAATGGAATCCACATTATCGACTTACAAAAAACATCTAAAAAATTAGATGAAGCTTACAGCTTTTTAAAACAACAAGCTGAAGAAGGAAAAACAGTTCTATTTGTTGGAACTAAAAAACAAGCACAAGATTGCATGAAAGAAGCAGCAGAAAAATGCGGTATGTACTATGTTAACCAAAGATGGTTAGGTGGAACATTAACAAATTTTGATACAATCAGAAAAAGAATTGACAGATTAACACAATTAGAAACTATGCAAGAAGATGGAACATTTGATGTATTACCTAAAAAAGAAGTTATACTTCTAAAAAAGGAAATGGAAAAACTAGAAAAGAACCTTGGAGGAATTAAAGAAATGAAAGAACTTCCAGGAGTTATGTTTATAGTAGACCCTAAAAAAGAAAGAATAGGAATATTAGAAGCTAAGAAATTAGGAATACCAGTTATTGGTTTAATAGATACAAACTGTAATCCAGAAGACGTAGATTACGCTATTCCAGGAAATGATGATGCTATAAGAGCAGTTAAATTAATAGCAGATTGCATGGCAAATGCAGTTATAGAGGGAAGACAAGGCGAATCTATGGATGTAGAAGTAGTTGAAGAACAAGTAGCAGAAGAAGAACCACAAAGCATGGAAGAAGTTGTAGAAACAGCTGAAGAAAACTAATTAAATAAATCTAAAAAGCGAAAGGAGATAAACAACTATGATAACAGCAAACCAAGTTAAAGAATTAAGAGAAAAAACTGGCGCAGGAATGATGGACTGTAAAAAAGTTTTAGCAGAAACTAATGGAGACGAAGAAAAGGCAATTGAACTTTTAAGAGAAAGAGGAATTGCTAAAGCTGCTAAAAAATCAGATAGAATTGCAGCAGAAGGTTTAGTTACTACTTATGTTTCAGAAGATAAAAAAATAGGGGCAGTAGTAGAAGTAAATGCAGAAACAGACTTTGTTGCTAAAAACGAAGAATTTAGAAGTTTTGTAGCAGATGTTGCAAGACAAGTAGTTGAAAAAAATCCAGCAACAGTAGAGGAATTATTAGAACAACCATCTATATCAGAAGAAGGCAAAACAGTTGGAGAGGTTTTAACAGGAAAAATTGCTACAATAGGTGAAAATATGTCTATTAGAAGATTCGAAAGATTTGAAACAACAGGTTTAGTAGAAAGCTATATACATGGAGATGGAAAAATAGGAGTTCTAGTAGAAATAGAAGGTGGAAATAGCCAATTTGCAAAAGATATATGTATGCAAATTGCAGCTGCAAAACCAGAATATTTAGATAGAGATTCTGTTCCATCAGACAGATTACAAAAGGAAATGGAAATATTAAAAGCTCAAGCCATGAATGAAGGAAAACCAGCAGAAATAGCAGAAAAAATGGTTCAAGGTAGAATTGGAAAATTCTACGGAGAAATATGTTTAGTAGAGCAAGAATTTGTTAAAAATCCAGATATAAAAATATCTAAACTAGCAGAAGAAAACAATGCTAAAATAATTAGATTTGCAAGATTTGAAAAAGGTGAAGGCTTACAAAAAAGAGAAGAAAACTTTGCAGAGGAAGTTGCAAAACAAATAAATAATTAATTAATATAAAAAAATACCTCTTATGGGGTATTTTTTATGTTTTTTTTATTGTAATTGTGTTACCTTCTTTGATATAATTGAAGAGTAAAAATAAAAAAGAGGGTGATTAAATGTTATTAAAAATTATTACATTTAATGTTGCACACGGAAGAGGAACAGACAATAAAGTAGATATAGAAAGACAGGCTAATTTAATAAAAGAATACAAACCAGATATAATATTTTTACAAGAAGTAGATATGTACACAAAAAGGGCGGGAGAAATGAACCAAATTAGAGAATTTGCAAAAAAAGTTGGGTTATATTACTGTTCAATGGAAAGCAATATAACACTAGAGGATGGATACTATGGTGACGGAATAATAAGCAAATTTCTAATATCTTTTTCGGCAAATTATTTAATGCCATTAACAGACACAAAACATGAACAAAGAGGAATATTATATAACAGAATATCATTAGGAACTACAAAACTGAATTTATTTTCAGTACATTTATCAACATATGAAGACGAGAGAATATTAGCTGCAAAAGAATTGTGCAGAATCATAAGCAAAATAGATCCAAGTGAAATAATAATAGTAGGCGGAGACTTTAACGTAGGAGTAACGAGATTGGGCAAGGGGAAGTATATATTTGAAGAAAAAGAGAGCTATGAAGAATACGAAATATTAAATAGAAAATTGGATAAAATAAACAATATAGAAGACACATGGTTTTCTGAACTCGGACAAGGCTGTATAGACACAATTTTTTACTCAAGAAATATAGAATTAATAAAATTTGAAACAATAGATGCCAAAGGAACATCAGACCATAGTGCAATATATACAGAGTTTAACATATAACTGGAGGTTATACATGAAAAAAATAAAAAGAATTGACGTCATAGCGATTGTATCAATAATTATATTTGCATTTTCAATTACACCAATTACATTTCAAAATGACACATATTATACAATTGCTATAGGTAAGCACATATTAGAAAACGGAATAGATATGCAAGATCCATTTTCTTGGCATGAAAATTTGCCATACACGTATCCACATTGGGCATATGATACAGGAACATATATAATATATAACTTAGGAGAAAACATAGGAATAGGAGGTTTTACGGCGGTATATATAGCAACGGTTGTTTTAAGTGTTATATTAGGCATAGTGATATATTTAGTCAATTCAAAATTATCCAAAAACAACATAATATCATTTTTAGTAACACTTGGAGTGCTATATTTATTAAAAAATTATATTGCAGCTAGAGCGCAACTAGTAACATTTATATTGTTTGCTTTAACTATTTTATTTATAGAAAATTATATAGAAACAAATAAAAGGATATTTTTGTTTGGATTACTAGCAATTTCTACTCTTATAGCAAACATACATGTTGCAGTATGGCCATTTTACTTTGTTTTATTTTTGCCATATATAGCAGAATACATTATGGCATCAATAATAGAATCAGACTTATTTTATAAAATGCAAGTTAGGAGATTTAAAGGCATAATTGAAAAGTTTTATAAAAGTGGAAAAGAAAATCAGGCTATTGAACTTGAAGTACAGTTAGAAAAGATAAAAGAAAATCATCTAAAAGTATTAGAAAAAGAAAGAAAAAGAAGAAAAAATCCATATAAAATTAAAATAAAAAAAGAAACAGCAACAAAAGGTTTAATTGTTATATTATTTATATCTGTTTTTACGGGATTATTAACACCACTTGGAACAACACCATATACCTACTTAGTAAAAACAATGCAGGGGAATACTACTAACAATATTAGCGAGCACTTACCATTAACGTTAATAAATAATATTCCAATTATGGTTGTTTTAGTAATGTTTCTAGTTATATTAATTTTTACAGATACAAAAATTAAATTAAGAGATTTATTTATGCTTTCAGGATTGGTACTATTAGCATTTATGACAAGAAGGCAAACATCTTTATTGGTGCTTATAGGCTCATTTATATTTTCAAAACTTGTTGCAAGTATGTTTGAAAAATATGCTCCAGAAGCAAAAAATGAACTGTTGAGTGCATTAAATAATAAAAAAGTTGATGCAATTGTAATATTATTAGTGATAATAATGAGTTTGGGAATGTATAGTGGAAAAATAGAAAATAGTTTTGTAAGTAAAAAGAACTATCCTGTAGAAGCAACAGAATGGATTTTACAAAACCTTGATGTAAAAAATATAAAGTTGTTTAATGAATATAATTATGGAAGCTATTTGTTATACAAAGGAGTTCCTGTATTTATAGATTCTAGGGCAGATTTATATGCACCAGAATTTAATGGAAAACGCGCAGAAAACGGAGAATACGACGGTAGAGATATATTCACAGATTTCATCAAAACATCAAGTATGGAGAGATATTATGAAGATACTTTTGAAAAATATGATATAACTCATATTATATTAAAGAAAAAATCAAAATTAAATACATTTATTTCTAATGACTCTGGATTTTTAGAAATGTATAATGACGATAATTTTGTGGTTTATGAAAGATGCAAATAAAGGAATGGTTATATAAATGAAAAAAAGAGCAATTTTATTGACATTATTAATACTAACATTAATAATATTTGACCAATTAACAAAATGGTTAGTAATAACAAATATTAAAGAAAATTCAATAACTGTAATACAGAACATATTGAATTTTACATATGTAGAGAATAAAGGTGTGGCATTTGGAATTAATTCAAATGGAGGAATTAGTAATATTATAATAAGCATATTTGTAATTATAATAATTATCAGATTTATGGTAAAACAAAGAGAGATGACAAACAAATTTACCAATATTTCGTTAGCATTAATTTTAGCGGGAGGATTTGGAAATTTAATAGATAGAATATTTAGAGGAAGGGTAATTGACTTTATAGATATATCGCCAGTATTTAATTTTCCAACTTTTAATATAGCAGATATATTAGTGGTAATAGGATGGATAGCATTTGCATTAAATATGGCAATATATACAACAAGAGAATTAAAAAACTTAAAAAAGGAACTAAAATAAAATGGAAAATGTAATAGTAAATGAAAATGATAAGGGAAAAAGATTGGACATTTATATAGCAGAGAATTTTAACGAATTATCTAGAACAATGATAAAAAAATTAATAGAAAGCAACAATATTTTGGTTAATGATAAATCAGAAAAAGTTTCATATAAGGTTCAAGCAAATGATAATATTAGTATAGATGTACCAGAAGCAAAAGAAACTAAATTAAAGGCGCAAGAAATACCATTAGATATAATATATGAAGATAGTGATATAATTGTGGTAAATAAGCCAAAAGGAATGGTTGTTCATCCTGCAAATGGAAATCCAGATGGTACATTAGTAAATGCAATTTTATCGATATGCAAAAACAGTTTGTCTGGTATTGGTGGAGAATTAAGACCTGGTATTGTACATAGATTAGATAAAGATACTTCAGGGCTAATAATAGTGGCAAAAAATGATAAAGCACATATAAATATGGGCGAACAGATAAAAGAAAGAAATGTAAAAAAAACATATATTGCACTAGTAAGAGGGAATGTGCCAGAAGAAGAGGCTACAATCAATATGCCAATAGGAAGAAGTACAAAAGATAGAAAAAAAATGGCAGTAACAAAAAATGGAAAACAAGCTATAACACATTTTAAAGTTTTAAAAAGATATTCTAAATATACACTGTTAGAAATAAAAATAGAAACAGGAAGAACACACCAAATAAGAGTACATATGGCAGAAATAGGGTATCCAGTAGTGGGTGATGCAGTATATTCAAATGGAAAAAACGAGTTTGGTATAGAAGGACAAATGCTTCATGCATATAAATTGGAATTTATGCATCCAATAACAAATAAGCATATGGAATTAACAGCCCCACTGCCACAGTATTTTGAAGAAATATTAAAAAAATTATAGATAAAAATGAAGGGAAAAAAATGGAACAAATTAGATTACAAAAATTTTTGGCTAATAGTGGTATATGCTCTAGACGAAAGGCAGAGGAATATATTTTAGCAGGAAAAGTTGAAGTGAACGGAAAAACAGTAACAGAATTAGGTACAAAAATAGATATTGAAAAGGATAAGGTTACTTTTGAAGGTAAACCTGTGTCAACAGTAGAAGAAAAAGTATACATTTTATTAAATAAACCAATAGGTTACGTTACAACCGTAAAAGATCAATTTAATAGAGATACAGTACTAGATTTAATAAAAATCAAAGAAAAAATTGTGCCTGTAGGAAGACTAGATATGTATACATCAGGAGCACTAATTTTAAGCAATGATGGAGAATTTATATATAAAGTAACTCACCCAAAATATGAAATAGAAAAAGCATATAATGTTACTCTAAAAGGAAAAATCACAAAAGAAGAAATAGAAATGCTTGAAAAAGGAGTAAAAATAGATGACTATATATCAGGAAAAGCAAAAGTAAAAATATTAAAAATAGACGAGGTAAAAGATATATCTAGAATAGAAATAACAATACATGAAGGAAAAAATAGAGAAGTAAGAAAAATGTGTAATGCAATAGGAAAAAAAGTATTGGCACTACATAGAAGTAGAATAGGAAACATTAATGTAAAAGACTTGAAATTAGGAGAATGGAAGTATTTAAAAAGCGGTGAAATAAAGGAGCTAATAAAGTAGACAAATGTGCTATTTTGTGATAAAATAGCTATATCTAATAAAGAGGGGAATGAGTAGTAATATGGTTAGAGACAATGAAATAAAAGCAACAGTTTCTCCATTTGCAATTAGACCTGGAGAGATAAAAGTATTTGATGGAAAAGATGGTTATGTATCAATGAACCAAATAGTACAGAGGATAAACTTAGGACATATAAATGAATTACACTTTACTATTTTAGAGATAGTAAATGAATTTGAATTTATTACTTCTAGACAAATATTACAAATGCTAGAGAAAAAGGGAATAGATGTAGGTTCACAAGAGAAATTGAATAATAAATTGGAACAATTAGTAAAGTCAAAAATATTAACCAGATATTATTTTGACTCTCAAGACGGAAAGGGAATATATAGAATATACTGCTTAGAAAAAATGGGAAAATACTTGCTAGATTCAAGAGGAATAGAATGTAAATGGCAACCAACAGATAATACAAAACCAGTTGCCATGATAAAAAAAAGACTAGCAGGAAATCAGGTTATTATAGCATATTTAAATAAGGTTAAGGCGTATGAGTCATATACCCCAAAGCCAGCATTAAAAGCTAAAACATTAGGCAAGGTATTTAAAGCATCAGGTGGAGGAATAAAATTAACCAAAGGCGAAAAATCAATACAATTTTTATTTGAAGTAATAAGAAGAGAAGATGATTGGCAAAACAAATTGACAGATAAAATTAGAATGTACAAGGATTTCTATGAAAACTTTGTGCCGGGAGATTGTGGATATACGGCATTACCACAGTTAATAATAGTATGTGAAGACGAAAAACATATAGCAGAAGCATTTAAACATATAGTTATAAACAAATTAGAAATAGATAAAATAAATTTGTATTTTACAACAGACTTAAAGCAAAATTCAGACACACTAGAAGACACACTTGTATCAATAAAACTAGACCCTGATACACAAAAGTATCAAATGGTTACAGAAAAAATAAAATTATTAAGCTAATAATTGAAAAATTTTTCAATTTATATATTTTAAAGAAAGGAATGTGAAGAAATGAAAATACCATTTTCAAAAGCTGACATATTATTGCCAGAAAACGCAGATATGAGCAAATGGGCTGTTATAGCATGTGATCAATACACATCAGAGCCAGAATACTGGGAGGATGTAACTAAAATTGTTGGAGACGAACCATCAACTCTAAAAGTAACATTACCAGAAATATACTTGGAAGAAGATAATGTTGCAGAAAAAATAGCAGAAGTTAATGAAGAAATGAAAAAATTAATTAATAATAATTTCTTTAGAACTTTAAAAGATAGTTTAATATATGTAGAAAGAACTCAAGCAGATGGCAGAATAAGAAAAGGGCTAATGGGAAAAGTAGATTTAGAAGATTATTCTTTTGCTAAAGATTCTCAAACATTGATAAGAGCAACAGAAGGAACTGTATTAGAGAGAATACCACCAAGAGTAAAAGTTAGAGAAAATGCTCCATTAGAATTACCTCATATAATGTTATTAATTGATGATGATAAAAAAGAAATAATAGAAGGACTAACAGATAAAGTAAGTAAGGAAGATAAGGTATATGATACAGATCTAATGAAAAATGGTGGACATATTAAAGGATATAAGCTTAATGATGAACTTATAGAAAAAGTGTTAGAAGGAATAGGAAAATTAGCAGATAAAGAAAAGTTTGAGCAAAAATACAATGTAAAAGATAAAGGAGTCCTATTATTCTCTGTAGGAGATGGAAACCACTCATTAGCAACAGCAAAAACATGCTATGAGAATTTAAAGAAAACATTGACAAAGGAAGAATACGAGAACCATCCAGCAAGATATGCATTAGTAGAGGTTGTTAACTTACATAGTGATGCACTTGACTTTGAACCAATACATAGAGTAGTATTTGGAGTTAACCCAGAACACATGATGGAGGAATTAAAGAAATTCTACGAAACATCAGAAGAAGGAGAGGGACAAGTAATACAATATGTATATAAAGGTAAAAAAGGAAAAATAGTTATAAAAAATCCTAAATCTAATTTGGCAGTAGGTAGCCTACAAATGTTTATAGACGAATATTTAAAGAAAAATGGAGGAAAAGTAGACTATATACATGGAGAAGAGACAACAGAAAAATTAGGAGAACAAGAAGGAAATATAGGATTTTTATTACCAAATATGCATAAATCAGAATTATTTAAAACTGTTATACTAGATGGAGCATTACCAAGAAAAACATTTTCAATGGGACATAGCTATGATAAAAGATATTATTTAGAAGCAAGAAAAATTAAATAAATACATAAAAAAAGAAGCCATATAAATTAGTATATGGTTTCTTTTTTCCTATTAATTGCTATTTCCTTTTTTTAAATCTACTATAATAGCATCTTCATTATCAAATAAGAAGCTAGAATCAGAAGTGTCTATTTTGATTGGGTCATCATCATTATAATCATCGTCTAAACGTTTTTTAATAGCTTTACGAGCTTTTTCTTTAATTTTTGCTTCTTGAGATATTCCGCTGGTAAATTTATCAAAATTAAATTCTTTTACTTTATGAGGTTCTTTATATTTAGATTCAAGCTTTTCAACCTTACCTTTATCTACAACGCTTTGACCTTTTAGATTTTTAACTTTAAAAATAATTTGATTACTTTTTAAAGATTTTATCTTGCCTGTTTTAAAGTTAGGTATCCAGTTAAAGCCAATGTCTGATGCTTTAGAATCATATCCATAATCCTTTTTTGATTGATCCATTTGATAGCTTTTTTTCCATTGCCATTCTCTTTTTGTTTGTAATTCTTGTTCCCACCATGGAAGGTCTTCTGGTAAAGCATTTCCAAAAATTATTTTATTAACACAGTTAGCTAGTATTGTATCTCTAAAGTGTTTGCCAGAACCATTTGAGGAATTCCCTTCACCTTCTAATTGAGATAAATTTTGGGAATCTAATACCGTTGCAACTTTGTATTTTCTATAAACTGTGAATATTGGCTCTGTTGCTTTACATATAAAGTCTGGGAAGGTATCTATATACAAGAAATGTGGAATTCTAGTAGTGTCATTTCCTGGACGTGATAAAATAGATTGTTGCATTAATAATATAAAGAATAAACCGAAAGCCTTATGTGCATTAGGTCCTAAATCTCCTCTTCTTGTGCATAATAAAGTAATTTCTCCTTTTTCTAATGTTTTATCAAAATCCAAATTGTTTGTTCTATTACACAATATATTTTTAACACCTGGATATCTTAACAAATTGTCTAACTCTGCAGAAGCAGTAAATACAGAAGTTTTTGTATTATTTAAGTCTGTACTATTTGCATAAAAATTGTTTTCCATATATCTAATTAATATTTTATATTTATCTGCAAGTTCTGGTATTTGTTTCATTTGCTCTGTCATTTCTTCAACTAGACTAAAATCGTTTAACATATTTAGTAAATCTTCTAAATTGGGTAATGAACCTTCATGCAATCTTGGATACATCTCTTTTAATAAAATAGAAAGATTTTCTAATATTTGTATTGCTGCATTTTCTCTAAATGCTAAACTTAAATCAGGTCTGTTCGTTGCAAATAATCCTTTTAATACAGAGGAAATTGCAATACCAGTTTTTATAGGGTCTTTATATATAAACGGATTTAATCCAACAGAATCAGAGTTATTAGGATCAATAATATTTACTGGTAAACTAAAGTTTTTTGCAACTCCTGCCATAGTTTCTATTGTATCTGGGTCAGGAGCCATATACGTTAATCCTAAATCTTTATAAACAAATCGACTTCCAGAAGAAGAAATTGTCATTTTTTTCATGTATGCTTTGTAAATATCAAGTTTGTCAGGATTTGGCGTTAACAAAGATAATGAGAAGTTTTTATTTAAATAATCATTTGAGTATGGATATGTTAATGTAGCAATACCTGTTTTTAATGCAGTAAATCCCATTTCTTTCGCAACTTCTCTAAAGAAATATTTCTTTTCAAAATCTCTTGCTATCATTGGTTCATAAATTGTAGCTGTTTTTCCAGAACCGGAAACACCAACAACAAGTAAAGATTCAAAACGTTTAGCTTCAGGTATTTTTACATCTTCACCACTTTCCGTGTTCATACAAACTTTTACTTCACATGTAAAGTTTCCAACACCTTCTGGTTTTGCAGATAAATCAATACCGCCATAATCAAATATAGAATCTCTAATGTCTTTAACATCATTAATAGAGAATATAAGCCATTTAATAACTTTATAAAATGTTACAAGAGGTATATATATTCCTAATGCAGTGAATGCAGGCTTAAATAAATATGAAAAATCTGTTACAAGCTCAACAAAATTAGGCAAAGACAATAAGCCTAGCCATATAATTGCATTTAGCCATTGAACTAATGCAGAAATACATACTATATAAAAGCTAACTATAAATGTATGAAATATTCTTAACTTATTAATATCTGCTCTAGCGAATTTAGAACCAGAAGAAAAGAAAAATGCAAAAGATACACAAGCTATGGCGAGTGTATATTTTACAGGTCCCCAATATGAATAAGAAACTCCCGTAAAAATAATAAACAGCATTTCTACTACTCTGTCTACTAATATGTAAAAAGATATTATTGTTAAAATATAAGTCATAAATGTGTTTCTATCTGTCTTTAGTAGTTTTAAAAACTTATCAAATAATTTCACTTATTCCACCACTTTCATTAAATCTAACCTTACATATATATTATCCTACAAAATCAGCAAAAAAACAAGACTTTTGACAAAAAAATCCTCTCAAAATTTTACTAATCAGACTTGAAATTAAAAATTCATAAAAGAAAAAAAACAGAATATATTTGTGCAAGAGGTAATTGATGAAAAATAAAAAGAAATTAAAAAAAGAAAGCTTTATGGGTGGAGTATTAGTTCTAATGATTTCACATATTCTAATTAAAATATTAGGACTAATATACAGAGTATATTTAACGAATAAACAGGGATTTGGAGACACTGGAAATGCAATATATTCAAGTGGATTTCAAATATATGCTTTATTGCTTACATTCTCGTCTGTTGGAATACCAAATGCCATAGCAAAATTAGTGTCAGAAAAATTGGCAATAGGAGATAATAAAGGAGCACATAAAATATTTAAAATTGCGTTTGTAACATTTGCACTAATCGGGTTTACATGTTCATTAATACTTTTTTTAGGAGCAGAAATTATAGCAGAAAAATGGCTACAAATTCCAGAAGCAGAATATTCCTTAGTAGCACTATCTCCATCAATATTTTTTGTTACATTAATTAGTGTAATTAGAGGGTACTTTAATGGCAGAAATAATGTAAAAGTAACAGCAAATTCTCAAACAATAGAACAATTATTTAAAATGGTATTTACCATTATTGTTGTAGAATTATTAGCAATGACCTCAGGAATAAATACAACAATAATGGCTGCAGGAGCAAATTTAGCTACAACCTTAGCAACTTCTGTGGGATTTTGGTATTTATATATTTATTATAAAACAATAAAAAAAGAAATAGCCAAAGAACTAATCAAAACAAAAAAATATAAATACACTAGAATTTTAAGCACAATTAAAGAAGTATTAACAGTATCTATACCAATGTCACTAACCTCTATACTGGGGTCATTAAATAAAAGCATAGACTCAATAACAGTAGTTAGAGGATTAAAAAACTTTTTAAGTGAAAATGAAGCAAAAATCCAATATGGAATATTAAGTGGTAAGGTAGATACTCTTGTAATGTTACCAATGTCATTTAATGTGGCACTTACAACAAGTTTGATACCAACAATAGCATATTCTAAAGCCATGGGAGATTCAGAAACAATAAAAAAAAGAGTATCATTTTCAATTTTACTAACAATATTAATGGGACTGCCATGTATGGCGGGACTGATATTCTTTGGAGCACCAATTTTAAAATTACTTTTTCCAAATCAAAGCAATGGTGCGATTGTATTACAAATAAGTGCAGTTTCAATTATATTTATAGTTTTAGAACAAACAATTAGTGGAGTTTTGCAAGGATTAGGTAAAGTAATAGTACCAGCAATAGCTTTAACAGTTGGAGTAGTTATAAAACTAATATTAAATTTAATACTTATAAAAATAGATCCAAACATATTTATATTAGGTGGAATTAATGGAGCCACTGCTTCAACAGTAATTTGTCATATGGTTGCAGTAATAATAGATTATGCAGTATTAAGAAAAACAATAAAATTAAAATTAGAATTATCAACTTTTGTGATTAAGCCATTAATGGCAACAACAATTATGATAATTGGTGCAATATACACATATAATAAATGTTTAAGTATATTTAGCGACAAATTAAGCATAATATTAGCAATTGGCTTTGCCATATTAATATACGGAATTTTTATTATTGTTTTTAAAATATTAGACAAGGATAATATAAAAATGATTCCATTTGGTAAAAAGATACTTGAAATTCTAAACCTTGAAAAGCAGTAAAATGAGGAGTTTTGAAAAGAAAAAACTGGTAAAGCTAGTGAAATGTAGACTTTCGGAAAATTTGGCATAAAAAAAGAAGGATTTTAAGGAACTTTGGCGAATAATGTTAATAGTAGATTGCGTTGTCTACATATTTGAAATCTTATAGGAGGTAATAAAAATGAACAAAACAGAATTGATTGCAGCTATTGCAGCTAAAACAGGAGAAACAAAAAAAGATGCTGAAGCAACATTAAATGCATTTGTAAATGTTGTATCAGAGACATTAGCAAAAGGAGATAAAGTTCAATTAGTTGGATTTGGATCTTTCGAAGTAAGAAAAAGAGCTGCTAGAAAGGGAAGAAACCCACAAACTAAAGAAGAAATAAAAATACCTGCATCTAAAGCACCTGTATTCAAAGCCGGAAAAGCTTTAAAAGATTTAGTAAATAAAAAATAAGATTTGAAATTTATATAAATTATATGAATTCATATAAAAGATATGGCAAAAGCTGTATCTTTTTTAAATTTGACAATGCAAAGAAAAAAGTGTATAATAGGTAACAGTTGTTACCAAAAATGGTAAAGAAGAGATTTATATATATAAAATTAAAGTATAATCGGAATATTAAATATTTAAAGTGGTAAAATATGTTTGGTTTGTGCGGAAAATAATATAAACATATTTGATTTCTATTGTAAAATTAAATATAAATATTTTGTAATTATAATAGTTTAGAAAAGGATAAACTATTTTTTAGTATATAAATTTGATAAAAAATAAGGAGGAGATATAAAAACATGACAATTGAAACAGAACAAAAGGATAAAGAGCAAAAAAGAAAACCACAAAGAAGAAGCTATAAAAGAGGGGAGGAAAACAAAACAGAAAATAAAAAGGCAAGAAGTAATAATAAAAAAGAAAGCATAAAGTTTGAATTTAAAAAAGAAAATTTAAAAATAATTCCACTTGGTGGGTTAGAAGAAATAGGAAAAAACATTACTGTTTTTGAATATGGAAATGAGATTGTACTAGTAGACTGTGGACTAGAGTTCCCAGAAGACAATATGCTTGGCGTAGATTTAGTAATACCTGATGTAACATATTTAGAAAGAAATAAAGAAAAAATAAAAGGTTTAGTAATAACACATGGACACGAGGATCATATTGGAGCTATACCATATATATTGCAACAAATTAATATACCAATTTATGCAACAAAATTGACAATAGGCTTAATAGAAAATAAATTGGAAGAACATAAATTATTAAGAAGTACAAAGCTAACAGTTGTAAATCAAGGCGAAACAGTAGACTTTGGCAATATTAAAGTGGAATTTATAAGAAGTTCACACAGTATTCCAGATGCTGTAATGCTTGCAATTCATACACCTGTTGGAACAGTAATACACACTGGAGACTTTAAAGTAGACTATACACCGATAGATGAAAAGGTTATGGATTTTGGAAGACTCGCAGAATTAGGAAATAATGGCGTTTTGGCATTGCTTTCAGATAGCACAAACTCTGAGAGAAAAGGATATACAATGTCAGAAAGTTCAGTAGGAGAAGTATTTGATAAGCTATTCTTAAACACAAAAAAGAGAATAGTTGTAGCAACATTTGCTTCAAATGTCCACAGAGTTCAACAAATTGTTAATTCGGCTGTTAAATACAATAGAAAAGTTGCAATTTGTGGCAGAAGTATGATTAATATGATAGAAACAGCAAAAGAATTGGGATATATAAACGTACCAGAAAATACATTTATAGATATAGATATGATAAAAAATTATACAGATGAACAATTGGTAATAATTACAACGGGGAGTCAAGGCGAAACAATGTCTGCACTAACAAGAATGGCATCTGGAGAGCACAAAAAAGTCTCAATTACACCAAATGATTTAGTAATAATTTCTGCAACTCCAATACCAGGAAATGAAAAATTTGTATCAAGAGTAATAGATGACTTAATGCAAATTGGCGCAGAAGTAATTTACAGCTCATTAGAGGACATACATGTTTCAGGACATGCTTGCCAAGAAGAACAAAAATTGATAATTTCATTGGTAAGACCAAAATTCTTTTTACCAGTACACGGAGAATATAGACAATTAAGAGCACACGCGGAAACAGCAAGAAAAGTTGGAGTAGATCCTAGAAATATATTTATGCTAGAAAATGGAAGGGTTTTAGAACTTAACGAAAAAGAAGCAAAATTGACAAATTCAGTACCATCAGGAAAAATATTGGTAGATGGCTTAGGCGTTGGAGACGTTGGAAATATTGTATTAAGAGACAGACAACATTTATCACAAGACGGATTAATAGTAATAGTAATGACAATGGATTCTTCGACAGGGGAAATAGTATCTGGGCCAGATGTCGTGTCAAGGGGATTTGTTTATGTAAGAGAGTCAGAAAACTTAATGGAAGATGTAAAAAGAGTAATAAGAGAAGAAGTAAAAAAATGCGAAGAAAAACGTATTAGAGATTGGTCAACAATAAAATCAGCATTAAAGGATAACTTAAGAGATTATATTTTCCAAAAAACAAAAAGAAATCCTATGATATTGCCAGTAATTATGGAGATATAACAATATAAAATTAGAGTGTCAAGGAAGTACATAGTTACTTCCTTGCAATAAAAGGAGAGTAAAATGGATTATAAAGATTTAGCAAATTTGATTTTTCCAAATGCAAAAGATATAAAATATTATGAGGAAAAATATCCAGAAAGAAATTTACCAGAAGGAGCAATAGTTACAAGATTTGCACCAAGCCCTACGGGGTATGTACATATTGGCGGATTATATCAATCTCAAATTGCATGGAAAATGGCAGAACAAACAAAAGGAGTAGTATTTTTAAGAATTGAAGATACAGACCAAAAAAGAGAGGTTCAAGATGCGACAATAGGAATTGTAAATTCTTTAAAAGATTTTAAAATTGACTTTGATGAAGGAATGCTAAATGAACAAGAAGAAAAAGGCGCATATGGGCCATATAAACAAAGTTTAAGGAAAGAAATATATCAAGCATATGCAAAATATTTTATTGAAAATAATTTGGCATATCCTTGTTTTGCAACAGAAAAAGAATTGGAAGAGATGAGGGAAAAACAAGAAACAGCAAAAATAAGACCTGGGTATTATGGTGTATGGGCAAAGTACAGAAATTTGCCAATAGAAGAGGCAGCACAAAAAATAAAAGCTGGAGAACCATATATAATTCGTTTTAAATCAAGAGGAAATGAAGAAAAAAAGATAAGACATCAAGATTTAATAAAGGGAAAAGTTGACTTCCCAGAAAACGATCAAGACATAGTAATTATAAAAGCTGATGGATTACCAACATACCATTTTGCTCATTTAGTAGATGACCATTTAATGAGAACAACAGTAGTTATAAGAGGAGATGAATGGCTATCTTCTGTACCATTACATTTGCAATTATTTCAAGCAGCAGGATTTAAAGCTCCAAGATATGCCCATATTGCACCACTTATGAAAATGGATGAGGGTGGCAAAAGGAAAATAAGTAAGAGAAAAGATCCAGAGGCGGCAGTAAGTTATTACCATGAGCAAGGAATTCCACCAGAAGCGGTTTGCGAATACTTGTTAAATATAGCAAATTCAAATTTTGAAAGTTGGAGAAAAGCTAATCCTTTAGTCGATTTAAAAGAATTTGAGTTGCAATTTAACAAAATGGGTGTAAGTGGAGCACTTTTTGATATGGTTAAGTTACTGGATATATCTAAAACAATAATATCAAGATTTGATGCAGAAAAAGTATATAATGAAACATTAAGTTGGGCTACAAAATATGATAGTGAATTATTAAAACTTCTTGAAAATAAGGAATATGCATTAAAAATAATAGGAATAGAAAGAGGAAATGCAAAACCAAGAAAAGACATCTCTAAATGGTCAGATGTAAAAAATTCTATTATATATATGTATGATGAAGAATTTTTAAAGGATGAAGGAAAATATGAGTTTGCAAAAATTGACAATAAAGAAGAAATAAATAAAATCTTAAAACTGTACATAGAAAAATATTTTAACTTTAATGATGACAAACAAACGTGGTTTGATAAAATCAAAGATTTAGCAGAAGAAATAGGATATGCAAGAGAAGTTAAAGAATATAAGCAGAATCCAGAAAACTGGAAAGGTCATGTGGGAGACATAAGCACAGTATTAAGAGTTGCTTTAACTAAAAGGCAACAGACACCAGATTTGTATGAAATAATGCAAGTTCTTGGCAAATCAAGCATAGAAAAAAGAATAGCATTATTTGTAAAATAAAAAGGGATGAAATAAAATGGATTACAATATAGGCGATATAGTAAAAACAAAAAAGCAACACCCATGTGGAAGCAAAGAATGGGAAGTAACAAGAGTAGGAGTAGACTTTAAATTAAAATGCATAGGCTGTGGACATGTAGTTATGTTGCCAAGAGAAAAAGCACTAAAAGCCATAACAAAAAAGATAGAAAAAGGCTTGTAAACATTACAATGACTCAAATTCAATAAAATACTTGAAATATGTAAAAAAATATGTTATTATTAATAATAATAGGAAAAAAAGGAGGAAATTGGTATATGTTAAAAAAGCTATTAATAATATTTTTAATTTTAATATTAACTGTACCAACAATCTCTATAGGTGTTTCAGGAGATCTAAATGACTATGAACCTAAATTAAATGAGGAAGATGTTAGTGGCTTTAATTCTGCCATAAAAATAGGTGGATTAATATTAAGAGTAATAAGGATAATAGGAATTATAGGAGCTGTAATTGGAATTGCAATATTGGGAATAAAAACGATGATAGGAAGTTTAGAGGAAAAGGCAGAATATAAAGAAAAAATATTACCATTTATAATAGGATGCTTTATAATTGTAAGTTCTACATTCATAGTTGGACAAGTATATAAAGCTTTAAATGCTCGAAAAACAACTAATCATCCACCACCACAAATAGCTTTACCAATAGAAGATTAGTAATGTATTAAAGGGAGAAGTATTATGAAAAATGTATTAGTAAAAATAGCAATATTAACATTTATAATATTAATAATTTTAACACTACATTACAAATCATACTGCATTAATGGAATATTTAAATCTGCTCAAGATTTTTTGAAAAAGGGAGATGAGCCAGAACAAACTATTGATGTAGATGCATTAAATGAAACTTCAAAAAAAGTATTTAATGTGTTTTTGGTTGCAGGAACAATAATTGCGGTGCTTGTAGGAGCAGTGCTAGGAATAAAAATAATGGTAGCAACAGTGGAAGAAAAAGCAAAAATAAAAGAATTGATGGTTCCATATATTGTAGGATGTATTGTAATGTTCTCTGCATTTACAATATGGAAAATTGTAGTTACAATAGGAAATCAATCTTTGGATGAATCAGCAGACAATAGTGTGAGATTTAATCAGCCTATATATATGGCTGGCATCAAGCATAATTGTGATATGATAAAATGAAAAGGTTTTTAATATTTCTTAACAGAGTTAAGAAGTCAATATAGAAATTAAAATTAAAAAGAGGAGGGGAAAATATGAAAAATAAAATGAAATTAATATCAATGGTTGTTGTTATTATGATTATGATATTCACACTTCTTTCAGTAGTATATGAAGTAAAAGCAGATTTTAATCCAGGAAACATAATAAACAAAGTTGGAACTGAAGCTAATACAGTGGATGTGGATACAACATCGTTAAACTCTAAAGCAGGAAAAATATTAGCATATATAAGAAATATTGCTGTTATAGCAGGGGTTATAATAATAACAATCTTAGGTGTTAAGTATATGACAGGAAGCTTGGAGGAAAAAGCAGAATACAAAAAATCTTTTATTCCATTAATAGTTGGTATAATAGTAATTATGGCAGCAACAGCAATAGCAACAACAATTTTCTCGATAGCATCATAATAAATAACATAACAAATAAAAATGGTTCAGACGAAGTATGTACGACTTCATCTGAACTATTTTTTATAAATATGCATTTTCATAATATATTTTAATATAATTATTTACAAAATACTACTAAATTTGATATAATATAATTAAGTTAGATACAAAGGAGGAATTAAGAGTATTATGTATGAAATACCAAGAAATGTAAGTGGCGAACGGAAGAATATTATATATTTTTACTAGGAAATCTTTTGCATATGCAATTGCTTTTGGAGTTGTAGGTTTGGCATTCTATTATGTAATAGGTGTACTGCTAAAGTACAAAATGGCTGGAATAATAACTGCAATAGCTGTTGCAGCAATAGGATATGCAATTGCAACATTTAAAATGCCCCATATATCTAAATTTGAAATTACCAAAAAAACAGCAGGAGAAAAATTGGATGATATTATATTAAGATGGCTAAAATTTAAATCAAAAAATAACAGAATATATGTGTTATATACAGAGGAGGAAAAAAAGAATGGAGATATATAATATATTAATAATTATTGCATTTGTTTTATTTATGATAATAATATGCTTAGCATTTGCCTACTGGTATATAACATATAAGAAGAAAAATGATATAGTAAATAATAAAAAATCAACAAAAATAAAATCAGAAGCACAACAAACAAATTCATATACTAAAGTACCAATTTTCAATTTTATGCAATTTGATAAAATACAAGATAACATGATAGTACAAGACAATGGAAGCAAATATTTAATGGTACTTGCATGTGAAGGAGTAAATTATGATTTAATGTCAGAAGTTGAAAAAACAGGTGTGGAGTCAGGATTTCTTCAGTTTTTGAATACATTAAGATTTCCTATTCAGTTATATGTACAAACGAGAACAATAAATATAGAGAGCAGTATTATAGGCTATAAACAAAGACTAAATGAAACAAAAGAAAAACTAGAAAAAAAGAGGAATGAATATAATAGGATAAATAAAGAACCAGATATGTATCCGCAAAAGAATAAAGAGGAAGTTACAAGAGAAATGGCAAGGCTACAAAATTTGTATGACTATGGAGCAGATGTAATAAAAAACATAGAAAGAACAAGCCAAAATAAAAATGTCTTGAAAAAACATTATTATGTAGTAATACCTTATTATGTGGATGACATAAGCATGGAAAATTTAAATGAAGAAGAAAAACTAAATAGAGTGTTTTCTGAGTTATATATGAGAGCACAATCACTTACGAGAGCATTATTTGTGTGTAGTGTAAAGTCAAAAGTGATGACATCTACAGATTTAGCTGAATTACTATATGTTGCATATAACAGAGATGAATCAGATGTATACAAATTAGAAACAATGCTTAATACAAATTACGAAGTTTTATATACAACAGCACCAGATGTAATTGATAAAAGAATAAAAGCATTAGATGAACAATTAGAAAAAGACGCACTAAAACTTGCAAATGAAAAGATACAAGAAGTAAAAAGTGAAAAAGAAAAACTACTAGAAAAGAAGGAAAAAAGCTTTGACGAAATATTAATAGAAATTGCGAAAGATTTGTTAAAAAAGAATAAACTGCGTATAGGAAAAGATGTTGCAGAAAAGGCCATTGAAAAAATAGATGAAGAAAGCAAAACAAAACCAAAGAAAAAGGAGGCAAAATAAATGAAAAAAAGACAAAAAGAAGTTCAAATGCAAGAGCAATTTAAAGAACAAGAACCAGAATATAAAATTCTTAAAAAACATACTTTAAAAGAAATGATTGCTCCAGCTGGAATAGATGCATCTCATTTGGATTACTTAGGAATTATTTCAAATACTACAAGATATGCAAGAAGCTTTTATGTATCTAGCCTCCCACGTATGTGCACTTTCCCAGAATTATTTAGAGACATGTACCTATTTGGAGATATAAATACCTCTGTATACATAAATCCTATTCCGGAGGAAAGGTCTCAAAATGAACTAAATAGAGTTATAAACGAAATAGAAACAGAAAGAATTGTTGCAGAAGATAGAGGAAATATAAATAGAGAGAGTTCGCTTTCTCAAAAAAGATTTGATGCAGAAGCATTAAGAGATCAAATAGCTTCAGGATTTAACAAATTATATGAGGCATCAATTATCTCAACAATATTTGCATATAATTTGCAATCATTAGATGCATATACACAATTGCTTTCTTCTGAAATGTCAAAAAATTTAATTGGAATTAAATCGGCATGGGCAATGCAAGAGGAAGCGTTTCAATCAAATGTACCATTAATGAAAAATAGCATAAAAAGAACACATACATTTGACAGAAGATCTATGGCAACAGTATTTCCATTTACAACATCAGAAATAGGACATCTAACAGGTATACCATTAGGAGTTAATAAGCAAACTGGTGTACCAATATTATTTGATAATTTTAGTAGAGAATTAACAAATTACAATATGGTTATATTTGCAAAATCTGGTGCTGGAAAATCTGTTACTATGAAAACATTAATATCAAGGTCATGTGTATTAATGAATGTGGAAAGTTTAGCATTAGATGCAGAAGGAGAATATAGAGCAGTAGCGGAAGCACTTGGAGGAATAAATGTTGTATTAAGTCCTAGTTCAAAAACTATAATAAACTTATTTGATATAGAAACAGAAACAGTAAAAGATGAAATTACAGGTAAAGAAAGAACAGTACTAAATGTAGAAAATAAAATAGAAGATGTAACACAGGCATTAGTAACAATGGCAAAAGGAAGTACTAGAAGCACAGAAGTAAATGAGCTTACAAAACAAATAATAGCAGAGGCAGTAGCAGATGAATACACACGATGTGGAATTACATATGATCCAAACAGTTTGTATAAAGAATCAACAGGACATTTACTATACAAAGAAAAAAAAGAAATGCCAACAATAGGTTCTTGGTATAAAGCGCTACAGAAAAAAGCAGAACAGAACGTAGATGAAAATTACAGATTTCAATATAGCTATTTACTAAAAGTTATGAAGCAATATGTAAGGGAATTAAATGGACAGATGGCATATTTTGATGGACAATCTACATTTGAACTATTAGAGGGTGTACCATTTATTAATCTAGATATATCACAATTAGAAGAAAGGTTTGCAAGACCACTTGCACAACAAATTTTATTATCTTGGATATGGGAAAAATTTGTTAAAAAGAATAGCGAAGATAGAAAAAAAGCTACACAAAAAAGGGTAATAGTAGATGAGGCTTGGATGTTATTACCATTTCCAGAAGCAGTAGATTTTTTAAATAAGATGGCAAGGCGTGCAAGAAAAAGAAATGTTTCATTAGCAATTATATCTCAAAGGTTTCAAGACTTTTATGAAAAACCAGAAGCACAAGCAGTACTTACATCATCAGATACAAAACTATTTTTAGCACAAGATAAATCAGAAATACAATACTTAAAACAAGTATTTAAATTAAGCGAAGGAGAAGCAAACTTTTTAGTAACTTGTACAATAGGAGAAGGATTATTTAAGGTAGGAGCAGATACTGCAATAATACAAATAACACCAACGAAAAAAGAATTTGAATTTGTAGAAACAAATTTAAACAAAATCGCAGAAAACAATAAAATATAAAAATAAAAGGGTGAAGAAATGAAAAAAATTACTAAAAACTTATCAATTATTTTGGTAATAGTTCTGTTGTTTAATTTTATAATACCAACATACTCAAATGCAGATTTTCGGAGGGGCGTTATTTAAACCAATATTTCAATTTGTCTGCGGAATAGGCGATATTGCAATAGAAATAATGCAAGATATTTTTCTTACACATAAAACGGACATATATGTAGGTTCGTATCAATATATTATAAGATATTCACCAGGTATCATATTTAGTGGTAAAATTCCAGCTTTTGATATCAATTTTATAAATCCACAAGCTTCAGAAGATACAAAACAATATTGCTATACAAATAAAAAAATTGATAGCTATATAGAAGATAAAGGAGATGAAGCAATAATAAAATATGCAATGGACAAGTTTAAATGTCCAGAAGAACTGATGAGAGCAGCATTAGATAGAATAAAAACGAAGGATGATTCGGCAAGTACTCAGTGGGGGGAGAAAACGTTTAGCGATGCTCAAAGCTGTTTAAATTATTTGTTGAGTATGGGGGTAGATAGGTTTGAAACTGTAATTGATAATAATGGTAGAACAGGATTCCTACCAATGACAATTGAGGTTGTATCGAAGTTTTTTGAAGAATCAGCAGATAACAAGGTTACAGTTAATTTAGGATTTTTGGCATCCAATAGGTATGATATTAATGCTTTGCTACCAGACACAATATACATTGATTTAGATGATGGAACACAAGAATCTTTTGAAGGAACATTTTATGTAGAATTCAACTATGTAAAGAGTTTAACAGATGGCAAAACATCTGTTGCAAAACAATTGCAACCAACCATTGCCAAATGGTATAAAACAACAAGATTGATTGCTATAGTAGGTTTGCTTTCTGTATTAGTATATGTTGGAATAAGAATAATATTAAGTAGTACAGGACAAGATAAAGCTAAATACAAAAAAATGTTTATGGATTGGTTAACAGCGTTGTGTCTATTGTTTATTTTGCATTATATAATGGCATTTATACTAGAAATATCATCTATGCTAACAAAAATATTTTTAAATAATGTAATGGACAACCAAAATAAAGATATTTTAATGTCAAGTTTGCGCAGTTCTATAGAATTGGATCAAACATTTAGAGGTACTGCAAGCCTAACCATAATGTATATTGCATTGGTTATATTAACAGCGACATTTACATTACAATACCTAAAAAGGGTAATATATATGGCATTTTTAACAATGATTGCACCATTAATAGCATTAACATATCCATTAGATAAAATAAAAGATGGCGAAGCACAGGCATTTAAAATGTGGCTTAGAGAATATATATTTAATTCACTTCTACAGGTAGTTCACTTATTTGTATATTGTTTACTAGTTGGTTCATCTATGGATTTTATTTTAGTGAACCCAATATATGGAATAGTAGCGATAACATTTATAGTACCTGCAGAGAAATTCATAAGAAAAATGTTTGGATTTGACAAAGCGGAAACAGTAGGAACATTAGGTGCAGCAGCAGGTGGAGCAGCAGTAATGAGCATGGTAAATAAGATGAGACAAGCTGGAGGACATAAAGGACAACAAGGGCAACAAGGGCAACAAGAATCGAAAGAACAAGGAGAAACAAGAACAGCAACACGTAAACCTAATTGGGGCACTGCTGGAACGGGAACTCAAACAGGAACTACTACAACGGGAACTCAAACAGGAACTTCTTCAATAGAAAATTCTCCAGCAGAAACTTCTTCAACAGAAAAATCTCCAGCAGAAACTTCTTCAACAGAAAAATCTCCAGCAGAAACTTCTTCAACAGAAAAATCTCCAGCAGAAACTTCTTCAACAGGAGGTGCAAAACCAACATTAGCAAGACCAGGGGTTAAAGGAGGATTAAGAGCAGTAGGAAGAAGATTTACTAGAAAAGGTGGACCATTAAGAAAACTTGGAATAACAGCATTAAAATCTTTAGGAGGGCTTGCAGGAGCAACTATAGGAGTTGCAGCAGGCGTAGCATCAGGAGATTTGAGTAAAGCCGCACAGTATGGTGTTGCAGGTGCTGCTGCTGGATATGTAAGTGCTGGTAAACTAGGAAACACTGGTTTAGGAGTAGTAAATAAAGTAAAAAGCTATGCAGATACATATAGACAAGGTTATAATGGAAATAGTAAAGAAGAAAAAAATAGGAAATTTGACGAGAAATTTATGAAGAGTGAAGCGTGTAAACAGCTTGTTGAACAGTATACAACAGATACAAAAGATAAAAAAGAGGTACAAAGTAACATTGGAGAAATGCTAGAATATGGTATACAAGACCCGAAACAAATGGATATAGCATTGAAAAACAACTATGGAGCAAATGAAGCATCACAGTATATAAAATTAGCAAGTAAGTGTCCAGAAAGTATGGCGTATGATAGAGAGGCATTTAAAAAGTTTTTAGAAAACCATCCGGATTCAAATATACAAGAATTGATACAACAACATCCAGATGAATTAAATAGGTTGTATGAAGGAATGCATGCATTTAAATAGAAAGGTGTAATGGTATGCTAAGTAATATAATTGGAAAATATAATAGAAATAGAAGAGAAATATGGACAGCAATAATTATTATTGGTTTTATTATAGGTTTAAGATTTGCCTTAACATCCTACACAAGAAACAAAAAAATAGGTAGTAGTGATAATACTACTACCTATTTTACAGATAATAGCCAAAATGATTATCCATTTTTAAATGATAAAATATATGAAAACAAAAATGTTTCTAAAAATTCACAAGAAATATCTAACACAATAAAAACATTTATAGAATACTGCAATAATAGGAAAATAGAAGAAGCATATGATATGCTATCTGAGGATACAAAGTATAATTTGTATAAGAGTAAAACAGAATTTGTAAAAAACTATTATATTACATTTTTTAAAACAAAAAAAATATATAATATGCAGGCCTGGATAACAAGTGGAGGGTACTATACATATAAAGTAGAGTTTGAAGAAGATTTATTATCAACAGGAGGTGCAGATAGTAATAAAATAGAAGAATATTATACTGTTGTAAAAGAAAACGAAAAATATAAAATAAATATTAATAGATATATAGGAAACATAGAAATTAATAAAATAACGGAAAAAAACAATGTGAAAATCACAGTATTAAGTAAAAATATTTATTTAGATAATATAGAATATAAAATAAAGGTAGAAAATTTATCTAATAATACAATAGTATTAGACACTAAAAATACAAGAAGAACTACAGCATTGATGGATTCTAATAATTTTGAATATCCAGCTTATATGTATAAATTATTAGAAAACGATTTAACAGTGTATTCTGGAGAAACCAAGGAAATAAACATTCAATTTAATCAACAATATAATGCAAAATATTATAATACAAAAATAGTATTTAATAATTTTAACCTAGATAATAATTCAAATAAAAAAACAATTTTTGAAGTTGATGTATAGAAAAGTGGTGATAATTAAATGGAAGAAGAAGAGAAAAATGATTCAATAAATATGAAAGACGCTGCTAAAAAGGCAAAACAAACAGCTGACAAAGCTAAGAAAACTGCAGGAACTATTAAAAAAATAGTTCAAGTGCTTATAAAACATCCATGGTTAATGTGGGTGGCAGTAGGCATAATTGCTTTAATTATATTATTAGCATCTTTTGCATGGCTTTTAGACCTATTGGATAATAAAAATACTAATAATGCTGTTGCATCAGCAACAGGTGCTATAAGTTCTTCAACATCAAATGAACAAGATGAGGAAATTATACCATGTATACAAACAGTAATTAAGGAAATAGATGGTGAATATAAGTATACTTTTATATTTGACATAACAGATGAGGAAAAAGAAAACGTTAAGGCTATTTTAAATCAAAACAGCATTGAATTAACAGAAGAAAACATAAATTTTGTAACGGCATTGGTAAGGTCGGGTTATAAAATAGAAGACAACTTAAATAAAGATACACTAGAATCGCTACTATTGTTTTATAAAGCTCAAATTGCATCAGAATCTTTAGATTTAAGAAGTAGTGATAAAATTCTAGTAGATGGAGAATATACTGCTTGTCCAATTTCTTTAGAACAAGAGGGAGTGCAGGGAACTGTGAGATTGGAAAGAGTAAATATAGATGAAAATTCTAAAACGCAAAGAGTACTTATGTCATATATACCTAAAGAAAGCTTTGAACAATTATTGCAAGGAAATAGTCAAGATATAAAAAATTATTTTACAGTAAATAGTGCACAAAATTGTTTAATATCTGGTTGGAGGCAAACAAAAGTAACATATGAATATCCAGAGGACTATCCATTAGAAAAAGAGCAGAATGTAGATACTACAACAGTTAGTTGTTTAAATGGAAATAGTGGAATTCCATATAAAAATTATATAAATAAATATACAATGCCAAGTGAATTATTAACAAGTTTGCGAATTTATTTGGATGATATGGAATTTTGCAAGAACTTAGTAAAATGTGTGGAAAACAGCAATATAGTAATAAGTTTACACGAAACAAGTGTAATACAAACAAGTGAATACACAGAAGAACACAAGATAAGAGATGTGAAATATTATGACTACTTCTACACAGAAGAAGGCACTGCAACAAAGATTCAGTTTGTTAAAAATTTTACTAGTCTAGAACAATTAAAAGAATATATAAAAAACGAGGGAATACGGATTTCCAGGTGATATGGAAATAGCATTAGGAAACAATGAATGGACATACAACAATAATAAATACACTCTAAATGTTAGAAGAGCTACTGGAACAATGTATATAGCTATACTTTGGAAAGCTGAAAAAACATCTGACCTAGGCAGTGCGACACCAATAATACTACAAAGTGATAAGACATATACTGCTCTAGAACAGCCAGGCACATATAATGTGAAAACAACCAGAGTAAATATAAATAATACAAATAGACTAGATATAACTAGAATAAATACATGGTATTTGGATTATTATAAAATTTTGGAGGCAGTAGGAGATAAAACAACAGAAGATACTGGAACACAAAATTGTGGAGAAACTCAAGAAACAGCAATAGACACGGAGGCTGTATATACAAATTATCCTAAAACAGAATTAACACAAGAGCAAATAAATAATGATACATATATAAAACAGTACAAAAACAAAGCTGGAAATGAAGAAATAGTATGGAACAACGAAAAGTGTAATTTATATATAAATAGAATTGTTGATAAAATACCAAAAACATATAGAAATATAACAGAAAAAAGAGAGGAAAGAGCACCACGTATATCAACATCAATGAAAATAAAGGAAGAAGGAAATGGATTCTTATATTATTACGATCAGTCTAAAAATGCAAAAGATAATATGAATAGTATTAGCCAATGGTTATTTGATGCAATGGCAGAATTCGAAAAGACAGAACCATTAATAGATGTTATTAAATATCTTTTATACATATATGACGGCAGCAATTATGGAGTAACAGAATTAAATATAAATGTGGAAGACATAGGCGATTTTAATCTTAGTGAATATTCTAATGTTAGCTTAGAAAAATACTTAAGACAGTTTTCACATGGGACTACAGAATCTAATGCACCAAAATCTGATGACGAAAAATATTATTTAATGTATGGAGATTTAAAAAACTCTGCAGGATATCCTACAATAGGTAATTCAGATATACAATGGGCATCACATTATCAAAGATTTAATAAATCGGGATTTGTATTAGAAAACAATGTAGAAAAAGAAGTTCCAAATGTTGCAGAATATGTAAGACAAAAATTAGGTGGAAGTAATGCATACAAAGGCACTGATGCAGAAATAAGAGCAAAACAAATATATATAAATATTGAATTAGTTGATTCAGTGGGAGAAGAAATAAGAAATGAGACAATAGGATATGTGGAAAATGAAGTAGGGGATATTAGTCTATCAAAACAACAGGAATATGCATTAATAGAAATAGCATATGCTCGTGGGGTAGGACGATTAAAAGGATTTAGAGAAACATATGAAGCAGCAGCAAAAAAATATGAGATAGACTCAGAAGAATTTAATATGTACATATGGGATAACTGGTGGTATAACAATGGTGTAGAAAGTGCTCTTGGAAAAATAAAAGGACAAGATGCTTCATTTGAAACATATGTAAAAGGAACATTTGATTTTTCTAAACCATATGAACCATCTTGGATGAGCGCACAAGGTACAAACATATTTGATAGAAAATATATGCTATTTTATAGTAAGTCTCAATTAAGCGAATTGAATAATCCTAATTTTGCAACTGCAAGGGAAGAAAATAATACTACAGAAATTTTTACCTATGTACAAGGAATAAGTGGATTTCTAGATGTTGCAGAAGAAATTTGGCGAACTATATACGAAAATTTTGGAACATATGGAGGTTTAGGTGCAATACCACCACAAATAAGTAGTAACAAATATGAGAATCAAGTAGATTGTAGCGGATATGTATCTTGGGTACTTTACGAATATGGGTATACAGATATAACATCACAAATAAATTCAGAAGGTTTTTATAGTACAGATTGGACAGAAAAATATGGATGGGAAGAAATACCATTTAACCAAGGTGCAGACATAACGGATTTAATACAGCCAGGAGATATTGTGGTAAGAAGAGGAGATACAGCAGGGCATGTTGCTATAGTAGTTGAACCATTAGAAGATGGAGCCGAATCATATGATTGTGGAAATGCGGGAAATTGGACAAATAGTGGAGGATATCCGGTTGAAAAAAGTTATTTCTATACAGGAGAGAATTTACCGGATTACCCGCAATTATCTGCTCACGGAAAAATTATAAGGGTTACAGCACCATAAAAAGGAGGTTAGTATGCTATTTCAAAATAAATTAAGAAAAATAATGATTATATTATTAGTAATTTTTACAACATTAGTAGTTGGAATTTGTTTAATAAAAAATAAAAAAAAGGAAGGAAGAGTAGCAGAAGTGCCAACTCCTGATGAAAGTGTGGGAGAGGAAATACAAAAAGAAAAACAAAGAATGTTAGTGCAGGACATTAATGAATACAATAGAATAAAAAAACATTTAAAAACTTATTTAATATATAAAAAAGCACAAAATGAAAAAGCAATACAAGAAATAACTGATAATAGAGATACTTGGGCAAATAAAACGCCCAGTGAATATTCAGATATAGTTTTACAGGAGATATATAGAAAAAATAATAACAATATAGACATAAATTTTATAAAATTCAAATTTTGTAAACATATAACAGACTTTTATGGGGTAATTATAGTTGATAATGCAAATAGAACTTTTGAAGTTTTAGAAAGTACAATACAAGAATATGAAGATGCTAAATTGGGAAAAGTAAATGAAATATATTTAAATCTTACAACAATAGATAAAAAGACATATAATGTAATTAAAAATGTTCCAAATAGAATTACAGAACAAGAAAAAGTAAAACTATATTTTGATGATTATATAACAAAGGCTATATACTATTCTGAGGAAGCATATAACAATATAAATGAAGAATATAAAAGCAAAAAGTATGATACAATAGAAAAATATAAAACATATTTAAATGAAAATAGGCAAACATTATTAAATTCTGAACAAAAAGGAATAAAATCATATGCAGTAAAGAAATATGCAGACTATGAACAATATGTGTGTGTAGATAATTATGATAACTATTATATATTTAACGTCCAAGGGGCTATGAGTTATAACATAATATTAGATACATATACAGTGGATTTACCACAGTTTGTTGAAAAATATAATAAAGCTAGTGACAAGGAAAAAGCCATTTTAAACATAAAAAAAATATTTCAGGCTATTAATCTAAAGGACTATAATTATGTTTATAATAAATTGGATACCGACTTTAAAAACAGGTATTTTAAACAAGAAAGTGAATTTGAAAAGTTTGCGGATAGTAATTTCTTTTCAAAAAATGAAATTACTATCAAAGAATACGAACAAATACAAAATACGCATGTATTTACAGTAAGTGTAAAAAATGCAGAAGACAAAAATGCAAATACGAAGGACAAAAAAATAATAATGCAGTTAAAGGAAGGAACAGAATATGTAATGTCTTTTAGCGTAAACTAAAATGATAGTGTAAAGTAATATATGAAAAATGTAGTGGCTATTTTAATCGCCTGTACTTCGAAGAAATTACTAAAAAAGAACATGAAGGGAGTAAAAAAATGGATGGTAATAAAAATTTACAAGAAATATTGTTCAAAATGGAAGAAATTAAAGCTATAGTCATAAAACAAATTGAAAGTAATCAAAAAATTAAAGATATTAAGCATTGTGATGATTTACAACTTGGACAAATAGGGATAGAAGGAGCATATACGGCTGAAATAGAGAGCGAAGAAATAAGTAAAGAAACAGGAGAAAAATTAAGAAAAGTTATATATAAAGTATATGGTGAAGATCATACACAGATAGCCAACATAGATGAAAAAGGAAATGTAGAATTTACAGACGAATATTTAAATAAATTAAAAGAAATAAATGAACGACAGCTAAATTCAATACAAACTAGAGGTGTGCAATTAGAAGAAAAAAAGCCTGAAGGGAAAAATGAAATAAGCTATAAGGAAGAAAAAAGAAAAGAAGATGAAAATAGACAAATAGAGGAGATTGCTAAACAAAAAAATATACCTAAAAACAATGTTTTAAAAGTAAGAACAGATAGTAACTTATACAAAAATCACCCTGAACTTAAAGAAGAACCAAATTTATATTTTTACCGTGATGAGGATGGCAAAATAAAGGCAGAATACATAGATGAAAAAGGAATACATCCATCTAAATATTTTGAAGAATCTACTACAGCATTAAGTGAGCAAACTGTGGATTTGGGACAAGATGGGAATCCAGTAAAAAAGAAAGTACCATATCAAACAATGAAAACCAACTTAAATGGAAATGATGAAGATATAAAGGCTGTAAGAATTAACATAGAGATAGTACAAGGTTATTTAATAGTAAAAGAGAGCAGATTAGGAAAAAATGGAAAATGGGAATCTCATGAAATAGAAGTTATGGGAAGAGACTATAATTCTAAGGAAGTGAATGATGTAACATCAACAAGACTTGGTGGAGAGGCCGACCCTTCAAGAGTTACAAATATGTTTGAAAAAGTTGAACAAACTAGTTTGGCTGATGATGGTATTCAAATGGAAGAAATGCAAGGATATAGAGAAAACCTAATAAATAAATTTGTAAATGAGGGTTATAATAGAGAAGAAGCAACTAGAATATATGAATATATGGTTAATGAAGATAGAAAACTTACAGAAGAACAGGCAAAAGAAAAGGTAAATGAAGAAATAAAAAATAATACTGACTATGGCGAAAACGAAGGAGGTAGGACACCAGGGGAAGATGCATATGATAGGCTAACTATGCGAGGAAAACCATATTAAAAGAATAAAAAATCACCTTATAAAATATAATTTAAAAGGTGATTTTTTTATGAAGATAAAAATACTAAAAAAGATAAGTATAATTATATTACTTATAATATGTTTATTTTTAAGTATATCAAAAGCAAATACAGAGGATAAAGAAAATATTAATATAAATGAAATATTACAAGCAGTAAATGCTGAAGTTGATGTACCCAAAATAAGTTCTAAAATTGCATTAATATATGATAGAGCATCTGGGGAAGTGATTTATGAAAAAAATGGTTATAGAAAAGCAAAGATGGCAAGTACTACAAAGATAATGACAAGTTTGATTGTTTTAGAAAAGGGTAATTTAAGTGATACTGTTACAGTAAGTAAAAAAGCAGCAGGAACCGGCGGGTCAAGATTAGGCTTGAAAACCAATGACAAAATAACAGTAAATGATTTATTAATGGGACTAATGTTAGAGTCCGGAAATGATGCGGCAATAGCTTTAGCAGAACATATTGGTGGTGGTGTAGAGAAGTTCGCAGACTTAATGAATGCCAAAGCAAAAGAATTGGGATTAAAAAACACGCATTTTGTAGTACCACATGGATTAGATAATGAAGAACACTACACTACTGCACTTGAGCTTGCTAAAATTACTGATTATGCACTAAAAATAGAAAAATTTAGGAATATTGTTGCAACAAAAGAATATAATGTAACAATAAACGGATATAACAAGGTAATAAGTAACACAAATGAATTATTAGGAAGCCTTGACGGTGTTTATGGAGTAAAAACTGGATTTACAAATGGGGCAGGAAGGTGTTTAGTTACATCATGCAAAAGGGGAGAATTAGACATTATAACAATAGTTTTAGGAGCAGACACTAAAAAAATAAGAACAACAGATAGCATAAATTTAATAAATTATGCATATAAAAATTATAAGGTAATAAACATAGAAAATATAATAAATCAGAAATTTGAAGAATGGAAAAATATAAGAGAAAAAGCAATAATAGTTAATAAGGGCATATTAGAAAATGCAACAATTAAATTAGGTGAATTTAAATATACCAAAAGAGCCATAAGAAATGCAGATATAGATAATATTAATATAGAAGCAAACTGTTTAATGTACTTAGAAGCTCCGGTAGAAGCAAACAAAAAAATAGGAACATTAAAGGTAAAAGTGAGAGAGGAAACAATACAAACAATAGATATATTAGTAGAAAGAGCTATAAGAAAAAAAGAAATAAAAGATTATTTTTATCAAATTTTAAAGGTTATATATTGACTTTTGGCAATAAATTTGCTATTATAATTAATAGCTATGCGAAAGTAGCTCAGTTGGTAGAGTGCAACCTTGCCAAGGTTGATGTCGCGGGTTCGAGTCCCGTCTTTCGCTCCAAAAGTGCGATACGAAAGTATCGCAATAATTTATATAAAATAAAAGGCGACATAGCCAAGTGGTAAGGCACGAGTCTGCAAAACTCTGATCCCCGGTTCAAATCCGGGTGTCGCCTCCAAAAAATTCCCTACGTCCTATAAAAAGACGTAGGGTTTAAAACTATCTACAGCAAGGTTTATCAAAGCATTTACATGGTCTTTTATCCCATGGTTTATCACATGGTTTTTCTTCTGGTCTATCACAGTGTTTTTCACAAAAATCATCACAAGGTTTTTCACAAGTATTGTTTTCATGTTTATCACAAGGTTTTTTATGATGCATATCGCAAGGAGGACATTCTAATTTTATACCTTGCAAACATCTACCTTCATGCTTACAAGAAGTACATATTTTACAATGTTTTACTTCGTCAACCCAGATGACTATTTCATAAAATTTATTTGCACAAAGAGGACCAAAAACAAATTCACCGTGTTCATCAGTAAAAGTATGAGACACAGGTCTTCTTTCTTCTTTTCCACAATCATTAACAACTTCCACAAGTTTAACAACAGCATCACAAACTGGATTGTGACAGCTATCACTTACAACACCATAAATTACAGATCTATTATCTTCTGGTAATGTTATATCTAAGTCAAATTGCTTACCAGTAGCAAGTACACCATCTAACTTTATAACAGGGCACATATTTTTTTCGCATTCCATAAATTTATACTTCCTTTCTTTAAATTATAATATATTATATGATTACAACCTTAAGGACGTTCCTTTTTCCGACAAAATGTCACAAGAATGGATGTCTCCAAAGCGACAAATGCATTGAAAAAAGTTTAATGTTAATATATAATAAGCAGGAAAAATGAGTATATATATTATATGAAAGGAATGAATGGAAAAATGGATAATAGACCAATTGGAATGTTTGATTCAGGAGTTGGAGGGTTAACAGTATTTAAAGAGGTAAAAAAGCAATTGCCAAATGAAAATATAGTTTATTTAGGAGATACAAAAAGATTTCCATATGGTAGTAAATCTAAAGAGAGTATAATAGAATTGACAAAACAAGGAATAGAGTTTTTAATAGGGCAAAATGTAAAATTAATAGTAATTGCATGTGGAACTGCTACTAGTCAAGCATTAGAAGAAGTAAAAAAGATATATTCGATACCAATAATAGGAATAATAAATTCCACAGTGGAATATTTGGAACATAAATATAGAGATAAAGAACCACAAATAGGTGTTATAGCTACAAAAGGAACTATAAGAAGCAATGGATGGCAAAATAAAATTGAGTTATTAATGCCAAAAGCAAAAATAAAAACAATGGGTTGCCCATTGCTAGCTCCAATGGCAGAAGAAGGATGGACTGATAATAAAATTGCTGAATTAACAGTAAAAGAGTATTTAAAAAACATTAAAAATGTCGATGCACTAATTTTAGGATGCACACATTATCCACTATTTCAAAAAATCATAAAAAGAGAAATGGGGAGAGGTGTTGAAATAATAAACACTGGCGAGAAAATAGCACAAAATCTAACTACATATTTGCAAGAAAATAATATTAATAGTGAAAATAAAGGGCAAGATATAATATATTTAACAGACACCGAATGTAATTTTATTCATGTGGCAGAAAAGCTTTTAGGTGATAAATATATAAGCGAAAAAGTACAGAAAGCAGATTATTTAAAAATTATAAGATAATAAGATGCATAAACTTTGATGAGAAGAATATATTTGTATTAACTTATGTTAGGAGGATATTTTTTATGTTTATTGTTCTTAACAAACAGAAAATATATTCATATTTAATTTCAATAGTTACAGTGTGCATGTTATTTGCATTTGCGAGTGGTATAAATGTAAACGAAAAGTCAATAATAACGTCGACAACAAGCAAGTTATTGCCTATATATAATGTAATTACAGATGAAAATAAGGTTGCTTTAACAATGAACTGTGCATGGAATGCGGATGATATAGATAGTATTTTAGGTACATTAGAAAAAAACAATGTAAAAATTACATTTTTTGTGGTTGGGGAGTGGGTAGATAAGTATCCAGAAGCGGTAAAGAAGATTCATGCAGCTGGGCATGAAATTGCTAACCATTCTAACAAGCATCCACATGTTAATAAGTTAAGTTTAGAAGAAAATATTAGTGAAATAAAACAGTGTAGCGAAAAGGTAAAAAATCTTACAGGAACTGAAACCGTACTGTACAGAGCTCCTTACGGAGAATACAATAATACAGTAATAAATGCGGCAAAAGAAGGAAATCATTTGGCAATACAGTGGAATTTAGACACATTAGATTATACAGGAATTGAAGGCCAGGATATGTGGCAAAGGCTACAAGATAAAATAAAAAGTGGCAGTATAATTTTAATGCACAATGGAACTAAACACACGGCAGATAGTTTAGAGGTGTTAATTAAAAATATAAATAATAAAGGACTAAAAATAGTTAAAGTTTCTGACCTAATATATAAAGAAAATTATATTATTGATAATAATGGAGCACAAAAACTAGTTAATGTATAAATGTAAATTAATGTGAAATAATAGAGTATATATAAGCATTAAGGAGATTTTTAAATGTTCTTTATTGGAATTATAAGTGAAGAGAAAAATGAGAAATATATAAAAGAGATGCTGAAACATAATATAAACAACAGTAATGTTATATTTATCAATGAAAAAAATATAGATAACATTAAAAATGTCAAATTTAAAATTATAGTTCTAAATAAAGAATTAATTAATAAAAATTTAGAAAGTATATTATTAAATGCAGAATATTTAATATTTAATTCAGATATTAATGTTAAATTAGTGGAAAACCTGAATTTAAAAGTAATAACATATGGGTTTAATTCAAAAGCGACAGTAACAGCTTCAAGCATTACAGAAGAAGAAATGCTTGTATGCATACAACGAAATATTGTAGATATGTATAACAATAAATTTGAACCGCAGGAAATTAATATAGAAAAAAATGAATTGTTAGATATATATGATAACATGTATATAATGTGTATTAAAATTCTATATGGAAAATATTGAAAAAAATGTAATTTTATGTAGACAAATTCAAAAAAATGTAGTATAATAATAAATGTGAGAGATATTTTTTAATATCATAACAAATAAGGGGAGGAAACCAAATTGAGTACAAATTATGAAGAAAATAACCGCTTAACATTAGTGGGAAAAGTAACAAGTGATAAAGTATTTAGTCATGAAATATATGGAGAAAAATTTTACATATTTAATTTAAGTGTACCACGTTTAAGTGGTAGCGAAGACATTATACCAATAACGATATCAGAAAGACTATTGACAAATGCTGAACTAAAGATTAATGATAAAATCTCTATTGATGGACAATTTAGATCATATAATAGTTATCAAAATGAAAAGAGTAGATTAATACTTACAGTTTTTGCAAAAGATGTTCAATTTTTACCAAATCAAGAAGAAGAGATAACAGTTGGAAAAGATATTATATCTAACGAAGTTGTATTAGATGGATATTTATGCAAAAAACCAATATATAGAAAAACACCTTTTGGCAGAGAAATTTCGGATATATTATTAGCAGTAAATAGAGCATATAACAAATCAGATTATATACCATGTATAGCATGGGGAAGAACAGCAAGATTTTGTGAAAATCTAGAAGTTGGTACAGAATTAAGAGTAACTGGTAGAGTACAATCAAGAGAATATGAGAAAAAATATGAAGACGGAACTGTAGAAAAGAGAATAGCATATGAAGTTTCAGTATCAAATCTAGAAATACATAATAAAGAAAACAATGATGGAGAAGTAGAAGAAACAAACCAAGAAGCAATATAGAAAAAAAGCACCACAACGGTGCTTTTTAAATTTTTTTCTTTTCCTCTGGGATAACTATTTCTTCAGTTATTTTAGGCTTTGGTTTCTCGATTTCAATATAATCAGTAACAGGGGAGATGTTTAAATCACCATTGCCATTCACAATTTCTATATTTTTTTCATCATTCATTGTAACCACCACCATTAACAATATTTAAGCTTATAATAGCATAATAAAGCAAACAATGTCAATCTAAAGTAGACAGGTTTTATTTTATTTTTAAAGTTTGTCTATAATTTTTTTGTAAACATTTTCTAAAACCCATTTTTCATTTACAACAGTTTCTATATCATTTATATCAATCCATTTAACTCCACTATTTTCATCAGCTTTAATTTTTAGTAATTCATTTTCATCAACTTCTAAAAGATATGTTAAATTTAAATGCACATGAGAAGGCACATAATTGCCTCTTTTTACATGTCCATTAACACATATAATTTCTAAAGAAAATATATCATTCTTTAGAATTTTTACATTCTCAACACCAGTTTCTTCTTTTAATTCGCGTACAGCTGTTTTTAACAAATCAGATTCTCCATCAGCATGTCCACCAGTCCATGCCCATGACTTGTATATATTGTGATATATCATTAACACTTTTGTTCTATTTTTGTTCACAGCTCAAGAAGAAGCAGTGAAGTGACCAAATTCATTTTTTCGTGTTAAAACATCATCAAATTTATTTATATATTGCAACATTACATGTTTATCATTAGCCTCTTGCTCATTATAAGGTATATATTGTTCTATTTGTTCTTTTAAATTCAAAATATCATTTCTCATGTTATTACCTCACTTTTGATTTTCAAAATTTCCTATGTTTTTTATATTTTTACACTCTTTTTTACCATATTATAAATCCACCTTTACATTTTTTCCTTTTTATTTCGTTTGTGTTTATTGTAACATAAACAATAAAAAATTTATATAAATCAGACACAACTTTTTCAAGTTTTGCTAGAAATCTGATAGAAAAATTAATCGTATTTTTAATCAGAAGTTATTCTTATAAAATCCTCTGTTTATCTATTGCTATAAAACTTATTTTCATTTTTAAAAGAAACAGAGTTTACGACCATATGATTGTGTATATTATCTGTATTTAAGGGAGTTGTAACTGCAAATTGTATGTTGTAGTCTATACAAATACAATTCTACCAATATGAAATATTTTACAAATATCTTCGGTTGTATAAATTATTGGCATTGGTTTTTCTTTTAACTTTGTTGTATTCATAAGCAATCCCACTTTCGTTTGTACATTTTGAAAAGCTACCATCCATTGACATTATTTCTTGAAAATTATATAATATAAATATAGTTTAAAAATATTTGATATATCTTTGCGAAATATTATAGTAACTCAACTATTGCAAATATATAATATATTTTTGCTAAAGTCAACTAGTTTTCTAAAATTTTGTAAAATTTTTTATGAGGTGTGAAATGATTAGAGAAGAAAAAATTGAATTTACTACGAAATGGTGTAAATATAGCAAATATGTGATTGAAAAGAAAGATGATAAATACTACATACTTCCAGATAAAAATGCGAAACCCAGTACATATGATCCATTTGAAATAAAAAATCAAATATTAAAGGATTTATTAGTAATAGGAAAAGAATCAGTTGATAATGAAATGTTTAAATTGGGAAATAAAGAAGTATCAATTGAGGCTTTAAGTAAAATTGAAAAATTTCAAAAGTTAGTTCTTGAATTTGTTAATAACTATGGATTATTAGGTAATTTTAGATTTTTACCAGAAAGCTATGAATTTATGGATAACGGAGAGCTTCCTGTTAATTTAGGATATAATACTTCTATCAATGCATTAGATTTTGAAAAAAAGTATTTTTGGAAAGACTCACAAATAGATTGGACTAGTACAATGAAATCAAATGATTATCAAAGAAATACTGGACTTGATAATATCTTTAAACAGACTGAAGGTGACAGACTTGATGATATTGTTTTTTCTAAAAATTATGCAGAAACAATTTCAGAGATTATTAATTTTGCTACTATTATATACAATAAAAAGCTTTTAATTTGTGCCTACCTTTATGATGATGTATCAGATGATATTAGGCAACTATATCAAGAAAGTATTACTGGAGATAGTTTAAAAAAGCCTAGTATTTCATATGTAGCTGAAGATAGACAAATAAAATTCAAATGGAACTTTATGTCGTTAAGCGAAATAATAGAAACTATTTTATTATTAAATGAAACTTCTGGAAGAACAGAAGTAAAACTATGCAAACATTGTGGTAAACCATTTATTGCAGAAAATATTAAGTCTGAATATGACACTATACAATGTAGAAATAGAGAAAATATAAATAAGAGTAGACAAAAGAAAAATAATTATATTAAATAGATTTATGTTATTTGGAGGTTGAAAATGGAAAACAATCTAATAAATGCAGAATACGATAATTTTATTGTTGAAATTAAAAATAAAATACGAAAAAGTCAATATGAAGCTATGAAGGCTGTAAATACAACACTAATTAACTTGTATTGGGGAATTGGAGAAGAAATATATAATCAACAGCAAGAAAAAGGCTGGGGAAAATCAATTGTTGAAGTTTTATCAAAGGAAATTCAAAAAGAATTTCCAGAAGTAAAGGGATTTTCTGCAAGCAATTTATGGAGAATGAGAAATTTTTATCTTACATACAAAGATATAGAAAATCTCGCACCACTCGTGCGAGAAATTAGTTAGACTAAAAATATTGTTATAACAGAAAAATGTAAAGATAATCTTGAAAGAGAATTTTATATAAAAATGACAAAAAAATATGGTTGGTCAAAAGATGTACTAATTAACCATATTGAAAATAAATCTTATGAAAAATATTTAATTAATCAGACAAATTTCGATGAAACTTTACCTGAAAAATATGTAAATCAAGCTAAACTTGCAGTAAAAGATGAATATATATTTGATATAATGGAACTATCTGAACAACATTCAGAAAGAGAATTAGAAAGAGCTTTAGTTGATAATATTAAGGATTTTCTTGGAGAAATGGGTGGAAACTTTGCATTTATGGGAAATCAATATCATCTAAATGTTGATGGAAATGATTTTTACATTGATTTACTTCTATATCATAGAAGTTTAAAGAGTTTAGTTGCAATAGAATTAAAAATAGGCGAATTCAAACCAGAATATGTTGGTCAATTACAATTTTATTTAACAGTATTAGATAAACAGGTTAAAATGGAAAGTGAAAATCCATCAATTGGTATTATAATTTGTAAAGGAAAAAATAGGACTGTTGTAGAATATGCTTTAAGTAATAGTGACAAACCTATTGGGGTTGCAACATATAAAATTCATGATTCTTTACCAGAGCAAATGAAAGATTTATTACCATCTCCTGAAGAAATAAAGAAAAGATTAGAAGGATTAGATAATGAAAATTAGATGTTTAAATTGTAATGATATAATTGAATCAAAAGACTTACACGATTGCATAAGTTGCAAATGTGGAGCTTGTTCAAAAGATGGTGGTAAGCAATATACGAGAATAGGTGGAAATTTTAAATACATTAATTGCATAAATGAAGATGGTACAGAAGAACCATTAATAAAAAATAATGCTAAGGTAATTGAAGCAGAAAAAAGATTTTTAAATAAAGAGGTTTAAAATGGAATTAAAAGATTTAGAAAAAGAAATTGAAAATATTAAAATTAGAAATGCAAGAGTTGAATTAGATAAAAAGTGGGAAACTTGTTGGACTAGGAAAATATGTATTTGCGTATTAACATATATCGTTGTAATTGCTTATTCATACATAGTAAGGAATTACTCTAATATACTATTAAGCTCATTAGTTCCTGTTATTGGCTTTACACTATCGACATTGTCGTTAAAATATATAAGAAAAATATGGGAGAAAAATATTAAATAAATACTTAATTTTATAAAAAATACATTAAAATAATAATGGAGTTTATAATGATTGATGTAGTTGAAATAACACTAAATGAATTTAAGGAAGATATCTATGCTAAATATATTAGATTATTTCCTGAAGATGAACAAAGAGATTTGGAAAAAATAGAAAGAACTTATAAAAATGGAATTGAGAAGTTCTATAAAATTTTATTAAAAGATGTAACTATTGGATTTTTTATGCTGGAAAAATTGAGTAACAATTATCCATTTTATATAGATTACTTTGCTATATTTAATGAATTTCAAAACAAAGGATATGGAACAAAAGCTATGCAAATTCTAGGAAATAAGATTACTGATGGTAAGGGACTAATTGCAGAAATTGAAAAAGAAAATATAAACAATCCAATTACTATAAAAAGATTTGAATTTTATAAAAGACTTGGATTTAATAAGATTGGATCTGAATATTTACTGTATGATGTATTATATACACCAATAATAAATATAAATAAGAATATTGATAAAAGAAATATGGATATTATCTTTTTTGATTACTACAAAACTAATTGTGGAGAGCTGGATGTAAAAACTAAATGTAAAATTATTAAATAAGATATATGGAGAAAACTATGGATGAAAGTAGATTAAATCATTCACTAGCTGTTGCTAGAAAAATGGTTGAAATAGGAAAAGAATACAACTTAAATGATAGTGAATTACAAGATTTATTTGTATTAGGATTTAATCATGATATTGGTTATGAATATGGAAACAATTCTAATCATGCACATATTGGCGGAGAAATATTAAAAAGAAATAATTATAAGTATTGGAAAGAAATTTATTATCATGGCAATATAAACACAGAGTACACATCACTGTTTTTAACAATATTAAATAAGGCAGATATGCAGGTTGATAAATATGGTAATGATGTTGGTTATACCAAAAGACCTGAAGATATCAAAAGTAGATATGGAGAAAATTCTACAACTTATCAGAATGCTAAAACATTAATATTAAATTTAAGGAGTGAAAATCAATGCTAAATGAATATATAATTGTAACAACATTTTGTGATAAGGAAGAAATAGCAAATAAAATTGTAGATACATTACTAGAAAAAAGATTAGTAGCTGGATGTCAACTTTCTAAAGTTCATTCTAAATATTGGTGGAATAATGAATTAGAAGAATGCGATGAATATAAATTAGAATTTAGAACAAAAGAAAATTTATTTACTGAAATAGAAAATGAAATCAAGAAAATACATGATTATGAAATAGCTGAAATTTCGTATTATGAAATTAAAGGTGGAAATATGGAATTTTTGCATTGGATTGATCAAAATAATCTAAAATAAAAAGAAACCACCGAATACTTGAATATTCGGTGGAGGTATAAGGCTGTAAGAGTTCTCGCTACCAAATACCTTGTTTTTTTCAGTTTTTTCCCCATTCATAATATATTTAATTATCGTATCTACTCTTGTTTTTCTAGTCAAAATTTTTGTAACCGCCATAATAAACTCCACCTTCTTTCTTGGTTGGGGTAAGGTAGAATTTTTGTAAATCATCAATCATATCATTAACTCTATTGGCAAGTGGATAATATTTATTATCATCAACATACTGATAAGTGTTCGCTACTCTTGCAAGTTGATTTATATTTACCGCAACACCTCTTAAATCATTTAGTATTTTATAAAAATTTTCATCTGGCTTTTCCTTTATTTGAGTATCATTAATTACTAATCTAAAAAAAGAAGATTCAGAAAGCCCTGCTTTCATACATTTCTTTTTTAGTAATTCATTTTCTCTACTATTAAGCAAAACACTATCTGCTATTTCTAAATTTATTACATACTCAATAAAAAATAACTTCTTTAAATATACTGAACATATAAATATATATTATAATGTGAATTATGCCTATAATATAAATGAAATATTAGTAAGTACAACAACACCAAAGAATGTAAGTGATAAAATAAATAATAGAATAATAAATCCAACTGAAAGCAATATATACAATAGTAATTATATTTCTAATCTAATATTTGTAGTTTTAAATGAAATTGTAACAAATACAAATGTTTCTATCGGTATTTGTAAAAATTGTGGAAAGTATTTTATATCTTATCAAAAGAGATTAGAAAAATATTGTAAAATAACATATAGTGAAAATGATGAAATTTGCAAAAATATTGGAATACAAAATTCATATAAGAAAAAACAAAAAGATAATCCTTGTTTAATTCTTTATAGAAAAACATATCAAAAGAAATTAATGTATGCTAAACGATCTCAAGATGAAAAAGCAAAAGAAAGTTTTAATAAATGGAAACTTCTTGCTAGACAAAAGGTTAAAGATTTTAATAATGGTGTAATTAAAGATAATGAATTAATAGAATGGCTTGAAAAATAGCCTAACCTTATATTATAGCATATCTATGTAAATTTGTAAAGTTTACTTTGCTTTTAAAATTTGGTATAATATTATTAGTTGCACGATAATATTCGTTGCAAAAAATCATATTATATATAAAATGGCCCTCATTCAAGGGCAAGTCCGAAAGGGCGGAAAGGTTTTTTATGAAAGTTAATAACAACTATGCACTCTACAACAACTGCGTCTTCCTGGGTGGCACTTGTGCCAATTCTACCTGGAGAACCGATCTCATTAAGATGCTCAACGAGAACGTTCCTTACTTCGACCCTCAGGTTCCTGACTGGACTCCTGAAGATGCAGAGCGTGAAGACGCTTGCAAGCCTGTTGCTGGTATCAATGTTTTCGTCATCACTGGCGATGCACTCGGTACTTACTCTGGCTGGGAAATCTGTGAGGAAGCTCATCGCGCACCTGAAAAGCTTGTCTTCGCGACCGTAGGCGAACTTCCTGAGAATCAGGTTAAGGGTATTGCCAAGATCAAGAAGGCTCTGGCTGCTAAAGGCTGTCGCGTATGCGAAACTCTCGATGAAATCGCTGAAATCGTAAACCAGGCATATTAAACCCAACAAAAACAAGGTTTTCTATCAAGAGGACTTCCTGATTGATTACCTCCCCCAAGATACATTATATGGTCTTGGGGGTTTCTTTTATTTTTACAACTTCATTTGTACATATCTTTTATAAAACACATTTTTATTTTTGGCATGTGATTTTTCATTATCAATTTGTTTACAAATATTATTATACTTTTTAAGTATTCTTTTACAAGCATTTCTTTGTCCATATAAAGTACTAATTTCATTAGAAAGTAAATTAATTCTTTCTAAAATAGAAGTTTTATCTTCTGTTCTAATTGCATTCTTATATTTAACCCATAAATTTTCTCTTACTCCTTTTAATACAGGCAATTTATCTTCAATTTCTTTTTTTTGAGTTTTTATATCTTCAATAGATTTAGAATGACTTCGATTAATATAATTTAGTTCTTCAAATACCATTTTAGTTTTATTTTTAATTTTATAATCTTGAACAGTTACTTCTTGAACTACTACTTTAGCAGGTAATATTCCAAGTATATATAATATTGCAACATAAAAAGCATAAAACCTATTTCTTTTATATAACTTCCAATCAATCTTTGGACCTTTATAAATTTTTTTATAGTATTTTTTATTATAATTTGCAAATGGCATTAATTCAGATTTTCTATATCCATAAATTCTTTCTTTAATTCCTTGAACAGAATAATCATCTCCAAAAACTTTATTAATTCTAACGTTTCTTGAATAATATGGTGTTTTTAATGAAAAATATCTGCCATAGTCATTTATATTACTATAGCCTTTGGCTTTTAGTGCTAATTTGAACTCAGAATACTTTTTAGCGTATTTTATTGCATCATCTATATCAGTTATCACTTTTTGCATTTTTTCATCTCTACGGTTAAAATTATTAATCCTTTTTTCTGCAATTTGTTTTTCCTTTCTAGATTTAGATGTATCTATAACTTTTAATCCATTTTCTATACATAGTTTATCAGAAATTTCTCTTATGAATGCAATATTCGTTTCACTATTGTGATATTTTTTTCCATTTACAAAAGAAACTGAATTTAAAATTATGTGATTATGAACATTTCGTCTATTAACATGAGTGCATATTACTACTTGATATTTATCGCCCCACATTTCTTCAGCTAGTCGTTTTCCAATTTTATTTGCATTTTCTGGAGAAGTTTCAAATCCATTAAAAGATTGAATTATATGATAGCCTAAAATCTTATCTTCTTTATGATAAAACTTTTTAGTTAGTGCCATTTCTTCATATGAGGTTGCAACACCACAATTAATAGTTGATACAAATGCTCCATTTTCTGTTTTATCTCCATTTTTTCCATAATAAATAACATGTTGTAGATTACTTTTTATATTTTTAAACTTAATTATTGCCACTAAAATCGTCACCTCTTGAATACACTTTCTTTTGAAAATCTAAAATAAAATTATTAATTGTATTTTTAATAGTCATTACTTCTTCATTATTAATATTCCTTGTAGCATTTGTTACTTTTGCTATTTGATTTATATTATTTGCTATACCTGTAATTTGAAATATAAATTCTCTAATTTCTTTTGTAGGTTGTTCTTTTATTTTATATCCTTTAATACAACTTCTTAAGAATTCTGATTCTTTCATACCTGCTCTTTTTGCCTTTGCTTTTAGTAAATCATCTTCATTTTGATTTATATAGAATTGTTTTTTTATTGAATATTTTCTCATAAATTCATTTGCTCCTTTCAAATTTTTTTAATAGGGGTTTGGGGAAATTTTTCCCCATCCATCCATTTTTTGTAAAATGGCAAGTGGTATTTATACGGGAGTATAAATGCGTCGCTTGCTTTACTTATTTCATTTTGTAAAAAATCATTTTTTAATAAAAATTCTTACTTTAAAATTCCTACATCTTTTAGATAAAAATACATTTCTTTTCCACCTAAAAGGAATATTTCTTTTTCTTCAAAATCCCTAATTTCCATATGAACTTTTATTAATTTTTGTAACATTTTACATTCAGTTTTACCTAAAATCATTTCCTCATCATCTTCCAAAATTAATTGCAAATTTGGATATTCATTAAAGATATTGTCTAATTCTTTTCTCAACTTTTGATACTTTTTATTATTCTTAAATAAGTTATCTCTACTTCTTTCTATAGCATCAAATAAATCTATTTCATATAATCTATACTCTTCCATAATCACAACTCCTTACACATAAATTAATTCATTAAAAATAATTTCTTCAATTCTATTTTTAATATTATTCATTTTAGATACCCATTCTAATTGATCTTTTACTTTCAATTCTTCTGTAATATTTTCTTTTTCAGCAAATTGCTTTAATAATAATTGATATCTATTAGTTGCTGTAATGTCTATTTCTCTTAAATGTTCACCTAATTTATCTTCCATTAATAAAATTAAATATTCTGCCTTTCTATGTTCTTTTAAATATCTTAATCTCATTCTTCCATATTTACCAAGTTTAGTATTATTTAATTGTGTTGTAACCCTTAAATTTGGTATAAAATAATCCCCAACCCTGATATATTCAAGTCCATTTTTTTCATCAACAAATCTTTGTTTTATTTCTTTATTTTCCATATTCTAAAAATCCCTTCTTATAACATTTCATTATTTGCATATAGTGAATTAAAATCAAAGTCACTATAATCTCTTTGCTCAAATTCCAATTTTTCTTTCTTACTCTTTTTATTTTTACTATTATTATTCTTACTATGTCGTAATTTTTCCGATACCTCAGTCGTAAAATTTCCGATACCCAATACGGAATTTTTACGGTTGATTTTTCCAACATATATTTTATAAGTTTTTCCTGTACCAATTCTTTTTTCATCTATTAATTTACATTCTTTTAATTGCTTAAAAGCCTTACTTGCAGTTTTATCTGAAATATTTAATTTCTCCATAGCTTCTTTTCTGGTAAAAATAAGGTATATTAATCCTTTTTCATCTATCCATTTATTTTTTATAGATACAGATAATCTATCAAGCAATAATCCATACAATAAAATAGTAGATGAGCTTAATTTTCCTTTATAATATTCATTTGTAAATAATTCTTTTGGAATTTGATAGAAACAAAATTGAAATGCTTCTTCAGCACAATAAGGTATAAATTCCATAACTTTTCCTTTCCAAGTTATGAATTTTTGAAATCAAGTATTTTGAATGCTTTGAATAAAATTTTTCCTAACATGGTTTCCTAACATTTTTCCCACATTTATTAGTACTTGTTAGAACTGAACGCAAAAAGAAACCCAATACTCAAATTACTTTGAATACTGGGTTTTAACCACTTTAGAATTCTCAAGAGTTTTCTTGAAATCTCTTAAAAATCACTATTTTTTGGTGCAGATGGCCGGAATCGAACCGGCACGGTTTATTCAACCGCAGGATTTTAAGTCCTGTGCGTCTACCAGTTCCGCCACATCTGCGTATTTGAACTGACAAGTTATATTATAATACGATGTGGGTAGATTTGTCAATACAAATATAAAAAAAATAAAAAAATAATGTATATGTGTAGACATTTATGGAAATTTGACTTAAAATATTGGAATAGAAAGAAGGAATACGATTATGAATATATGGCATGACATAGCAAAAGAAAGAATACAAAAAGATGATTTTATAGGTGTAATAGAAATATCAAAAGGTGGAAAAAACAAATATGAATTAGATAAAGAAACAGGTATGCTAAAACTAGATAGAGTATTATATACATCTACACATTATCCTGCAAATTATGGATTTATTCCAAGAACATATGCAAGAGATAATGATCCATTAGATGTATTAGTACTTTGCCAAGAAAATATTATTCCACTTACGCTAGTAGAATGTTATCCTATAGGTGTTTTAATAATGATAGATGGAGAAGAATATGATGAAAAAATAATTGCAGTAGCAAAAAAAGATCCATTTTTAAATGAATACAATGATATTTCAGAAGTATCACATCAGATTTCAGCAGAAATAAAGCATTTTTTTGAAGTATATAAACAATTAGAAGGAAAAACTACCACAATAGAGCAAATATTAGGAAGAACTGAAGCAGAAAAGATAATAGAAGAATGCATGGAAAGATACAACCAAAAGTTTGAAAAATAAAATATTGGAGGAGATATGATATTTGAAATTATATTTAATATAATAGCTGTTGTCATGTTTATAACAATGTTCTTTAAAATGATAAAAAAAAATAACACACAGTATTTATACATATTATTAATGCAATTTATTGGAATTTTAATAAATTTTATAGAACTAATTTTTATAGAAGGTACAAATGTGACATTAAAATTAATTGCATTTATATTATCAATAATGCTACCAGTTGTAGTATTTGGATTGGAAAAAAGGAAAAATACAGACTTTCCAGAGATGTTGAATATATTTTTAGCAAATTTGATGCTAAAAATGGGAAAAGAAACAGAAGCTAAAAGATATTTGCTTACATTAATAAACAAATATCCCGAGAGTTTTGAAGGCCATAAACTTTTAGCAGAAGTATATGAAAAAGAAGGAAAAATTTCAAATGCAGTTTCAGAATATTTAAGAGCAATAGAAATAAGTCCAAAGGAAATAGAAATAAATTATAATATTGCTAATTTAATGCATGCAGAAGGAAAAAATAATGAGGCAATAGAACTGTTACAAGATGTGTTAAAGAAGAAACCGGAGCATTTTAAGTGTACTGAATTATTAGGAGACATATTGATAGAACAAGAACGATACAAAGAAGCAATATCAGCATATACAAATTCGCTAAGATATAATCCGGCCAACTATAATCTTTATTACAACTTAGGAATAGCTTATACAATGCTAAATGATTTTCAAAGAGCAAAAGAATACTATGAAAAAGCAGCAGAATTAAATAGTTTGCTATATCACGCAAAAATAAGTTTAGCGCAAATTGCCATAATATATGGAGAACTAGATGAAGCCGAGATGTACTTATTTGAAAGTTTAAAAGATAAAGAACTTGAATCAGGTTCATATTACTATTTAGCACAAATAGCAATGCTTAAAGGTGATGAAGACAAAGCCATAAATTATATGAAAGTTGCGGTAGAAATAGAACCAGAATTATATGAAAAAATGGAAAAGGACACAATATTTATTCCCATAAAGAACAATATAGAAAAACCAGCAGAATATAGAAAAAAACAACAACGAAAACTAACAATGGATCAAAAAGTTCAAAAGCATTTAGAAAACACTTGCTCAATAGTAGGAAAATTAAATAATAGTGATTTGAAAATGATGAGAAATGTATTAGAAAATCAAAAATATAAAGGCAGAGAAAGATAGACATATTTTAAAAACTCTTTTTATATAATTAATATGATAGTGTAAAGTAATCTATGAAAAATGTAGGGGCGATTTTAATCGCCTGCACTTCGAAGAAATTACTAAAATTAATATAAAAGGAGAATGAATATGGAAATTTCAATAATTGGTGGAGATTTAAGAACTGTAAAACTAATTAAACTGTTAGCACAAGATAAAAATAAAATAAAAGCGTGGGGATTTGAAAATTGTGAGGAGTTGTTGGATTTTGAAAAAAAGAATGATAATTTAAAAATCCATAATAATTTAGACGAAGCATTGCAAAACCAAATAATAATAGGACCAACGCCATTTACTAAAGATAGAAAATACATATGTACACAATATACAAACCAAAAATTAGAAATACAAACACTTGCCAACAAAATTAGAGACAAATTACTAATAGGAGGTTCAATACCTGCAGAGATATTAGAACAAATAGAAACAATAGACATATTAAAAGACGAAAGGCTGGTTATATTAAATGCTATATCTACGGTAGAAGGCACAATAGAAATAGCAATAAAAGAAACGCAGAAAAACCTATATAATAGTAATATATTAATAATTGGATATGGAAGAATAGGAAAAATACTTGTAGACAGATTGACAGCATTTAAGGCTAATGTGTATTGCAGTGCAAGAGGGAAAGACATTACTTGGATAGAAGCATATGGAAGCAAAAGCATAAAATATGAGGAACTAAACAAAAAAATAGATATGTTTGATATAATAATAAATACAGTACCAGTTTTGATATTAAATAAAAAAAGGCTAGAACTGCTAAACAAAAATACACTGCTAATAGACGTTGCATCAGCACCTGGAGGAATAGATTTTGAAGTTGCACGACAATTAAATATAAAAACAATATGGGCGCTAGGAATACCTGGCAAAATAGCACCAATAAGTTCAGCAGAATATATAAAAGAAACAATATATAATATAATAAAAGAGAGGAACGATAACAAATGACAATAATACAAACAATTATTTTAGGAGTAATACAAGGATTAACAGAATTTTTACCAATATCAAGCTCAGCACACTTAAATTTATTTCCTTGGCTATTAAAGTGGCAATCGATGCCAGATTCTTTTGATGTTGCACTACATGTGGGAACACTATTGGCAATAGTAGTATATTTCTTTAAAGATTGGATAAAGTTAATAGTGGGAGGCTATAAGCAAGTAGTAAAAAAAGAAAAGACGATAGAAGGAAAAATATTTTGGCAATTAGTAATAGCAACAATACCAGCGGGAATATTAAGCTTAATATTAGATAAAATCTCAAGCAAAATAATAGGAGACAATTTAAACCTAAAAATGATATTAATAGCTATTGCTTTAATTGTTATGGGCATTTTATTATACTGGGTAGACAAAAATTCTAAATCAATAGTAAAATATGAAAAAATAACATTAAAACAGTCTATATTAATAGGCATATCACAAGCATTAGCTGCTGCATTTCCGGGAGTATCACGTTCTGGAATTACTATGACAGTAGCAAGATGGCTAAAAATAGATAGAGAAAGTGCTGCAAAATATTCTTTTCTATTAGCAACACCAATAACAGCAGCAGCAGTAATTTTCAGCTTAGGAGACTTGGCATTAACAAGTTTATCATTTTGGATAGGAGTAGTAACAAGTTTTATTGTTGGAATTTTAGTAATTAAATTTTTATTAAATTATTTAAGGAAGGGAAGCTTTAAAGTTTTTGCAATTTATAGAATAATAATAGGTTTAATAATAATAGGAATAGTATTTATAAGATAAAGGAGGGGTTATTTAAATAAGACTATTATTTAAATAACCCTAAAAAGGAGCAAAAGATGAATGTAATATTATATTTAACAATATTTATAATAGGTGCAATTTTAGGAACTCTTACAACATTAATAGTTAAAACAACACTAAAGGAAAAGGTAACAAGAAAAAGGCCATATATAGTTAATGCAATATTAAGTGGAATAATATTTATTTTATTTTCTATATCTATTAAATTAAATATAAAAACAATAAATACTGATATGTTAATAAATTTTATATTTGCCACATTTTACATTGCTACACTATTTGTAATTGCAAAAATAGATAAAAAAGAGCATAGAATAGATAAAAAAATGATATTATTAGGATTTTTATTAATGGCAATATACATGATATATACATATATTGCCGACAAGAATAAAACAGTATATGGATACATTATATATTTATTTATAATCTGCATATTAATAATAGCAGATACCATATATATGAAGAGAAAAGCAAAACAAAGCTATACATTAAACATATTAATGTTATCTATGATAATGATATTATTTACATATGAAGGTGTATTTTTCTTTACAGTAAATTATACTTTGCTAATTATAGGGTTTAAATTGCTAATAAGCAAAATAGCAAATAAAAAAACAAGGTATGTAAAAACAGATAAAAAAACACAATTACAGATTCCTATAGCTTATTATATGTGTATTGCAAATATAATAATGCTTTTAATAACAAATTATTATATATTTTATTATATGTAAAAAAGGAATGAAAAAGATGAAAATTGGTGTAGATATAGGTGGAAGTCATGTTGCAATCGGAATAGTAAATAAAGACAAAATAATAAATAAAACAGAAGTAGAAATAAGTAGTAATATTATTGAAATAGAGAAATTTATAACCAAATATATTGTAAACTATATAGAAGAAGTAAAGAAAAAGGAAAGCGTAGAATTAATAGGAATAGCAACTCCTGGCAATGCTAAAAATGGTATTATATATGAGATTGTAAATTTGGGAATAAAAGAATTTAATATAACTAAAGAATTGCAACAATATTATAATGTACCAATACTTGTTAGGAATGATGCAAAATGCGCAGCAATGGCGGAAAAAATATATGGAAGTCTAAAAACATATGAAGATGCTGTATTTTTGTGTTTGGGTACAGGAATAGGAGCAGGAGTTTTTCTGGATAATAAATTATTAGTACCTAAAAAAAATACGGGATTTGAAATAGGACATATGATAATAGAAAAACATGGAAAACAGTGCAATTGCGGTAAATATGGATGTTTTGAGACATATTGTTCTATAAAAAGATTTAAACAAAACATAAGAGAAATATTAAAACTGGAAGAGGAAATTGAAGGAAAAGAACTATTGACAATCATAGAAGAAAACGAAGAAAATACGAAAGTAAAAAAAGAGATAAATGAATATATACAAAACCTAATAATTGGTTTATCAAACATAATAGACTTATTTGAGCCACAAGCCATAGCTATAGGAGGTGGATTTGTATATTACAAAAACATATTATATAATAAACTTTTAGAGGAGTATTACAATAAAAAATATGTATTTAATAAAGAATTTATGCCAGAAATAAAATTAGCCAGCTTAGGAAATGATGCAGGAATTATAGGCTCTGTTATAGATTTAAAATAACATTTTGAAAGGAACATAATAAAAATGAATTTATCAAATAAAAACATTGTTCATGTAAAAACGGATAATGTGGAATATATACAATTTAAAAGATTGCTAGAATATAAAAACATTGCCCATTGCTACACATTGAAAAGTGATGGGCAATTGAACTTTAAAACAGAAAATAATCCAATAATGTTGAAAAGTTACGAGAATATTTCTAAGGAATTAGAATTTACAGATATTATAAAACCTATGCAAAAACATACAGATAATGTTTTGACAATACAAGGTAAGCAAGAATTAGACGGAGTTGATGGATTAATAACTAATATCAAAAATGTAACGTTGGCTACTACTTCAGCTGATTGTATATCTTTGCTTTTCTATGATCCAAATAAAAATGTAATAGCAAATGTTCACTCAGGATGGAGGGGAACAGAAAAGGGAATATCTAAAATAACAGTAGAAAAAATGATGAATGAATTTAAATGTAATCCAGAAGATATCATTTGCTGTATTTGTCCAAGCATAAGAAGGTGTCATTTTGAGGTTGATACAGATGTAAAAGATATATTTTATAATAAATATAGTAATTTGCCAGAAATTAATGATATAATAAAAAAAGACCATGAACGTAATAAGTATTATATAGATACTGTATTAATAAATAAATGCATATTGAAAAAGTTGGGATTAATAGAAGAAAATATAATAGACAGCAATATATGCACAGTATGTAATAGCAATTTGCTACACTCATATAGAAAAGCTGGAGAAAATTCTGGAAGGAATATGGCAATAATCGAAATAAAAAAATAGAAAGAGACGAAGAAAATGTATGATAATTGGGAAGACTTAGAAAAAAGTATTTTAGAATGTAAAAAATGCAGATTATGCACAAATAGAACCAATATTGTATTTGGACAAGGAAATAAAAAGGCTAGGTTAATGTTTATTGGAGAAGGACCAGGGGCAGATGAAGATAAGCAAGGAATTCCATTTGTTGGAAAAGCGGGGCAACTTATGAATAATGCGTTTCAAGCATTAGAGATTAATAGAGAAGATGTATATATAGCTAATATAGTAAAGTGTAGACCACCATCCAATAGAGTACCAGAAGATGATGAAGTACAAACGTGTTTAAATTATTTGAGAAATCAAGTAATACTAATAAAACCAAAAATTATAGTGTTATTAGGAAGTACAGCATTAAAGAATATATTAGGAAAAGAGTATGGAATAACTGCGGTACGTGGAAATTGGATGGAGAAAAACGGCATTAAATATATGCCAACATGGCATCCGGCAGCTCTATTAAGAGATGAAAACAAAAAAATAGAATTTTGGCAAGATTTAAAAGAAGCTAAAAAATATATAGACAATAATATAGAATGGGAAGGGAAGAATTAAAAAATGGAAGCTGAATTAAAAGAAAAGGTAGAACAATGTTTGAACTGTAAAGTAAAACCATGTACTAAAGGTTGTCCATTAGAAAATAATATACCAGCCTTTATAGAAAAAGTAAAACAAGACAAGCTTGAAGAAGCATATGAAATACTTTCAGAAACAACTGTATTGCCAGCAATATGTGGAAGAATTTGTCCACATTATAAGCAATGTATGGGGAAATGTGTTCGCGGAATAAAGGGACAACCTGTAAATATAGGCGATATAGAAAAATACATAGGAGATATGTCAATTAAAAATAATTACAAACTTCCTAACTGTGAACAAGAAAGAAATGAAAAAATCGCAATAATTGGAAGCGGACCTGCAGGACTTACATGTGCAGCGTTTTTAAGAAGAAACGGATTTAAAGTTACAATATATGAAAAATATAGTCAATTAGGTGGAATTTTAAGAAATGGTATTCCCAATTTTAGACTTGACAAAAGTATATTAGACAATACAATTCAAAAAATATTAGATCTAGGTATAGAAACAAAATGTGGAATGGAACTTGGAAAAAATCTTGACTTGAATGAATTGCAAAAAGAGTATAATGCAATATTTTTAGCAATAGGCGCAAACATCACTAAAAAAATGAAAATAAAAGGGGAAGAATTAACAGGAGTATATGGAGGAAATGAATTATTAGAATTAAATAACCACCCTACATATGTTGGAAAAAAAATTGCTGTAGTTGGGGGTGGCAATGTTGCCATAGACTGTGCAAGAACAATTAATAAATTGGGAGCCAAAAGTGTAACTATAATATATAGAAGAGAAGAAGAGCAAATGCCGGCAGAAAAAAAAGAGATAGAAGATGCAAAAAAAGAAGGAGTTAGTTTCTTATTTAAACACAATATTACTCAAATAATAGGTAATGAAAAAGTAGAAAAAATAGAGTGCATAAAAACAGAACTTGTGCAGAAAGAAGGAGAAACAAGAAAATCACCAGTAGAAATTGAAGGCAGTAATTACACAATTGATATGGACTATGTTGTAATGGCATTGGGGTCAAAAACAGAAATAAATGTTGTAAAAAACCTAGGATTAGAGCTGACACAAGAAAAATATGTTAAAATAAATGATAAGAAACAAACATCTAACGAGAAAGTATTTGCAGGTGGAGATTTAGTAGGAGAAAAATCAACTGTAGCATGGGCAGCAAGAAGTGGAAGAGAAGCGGCAGAAAGTATAGGTCAATTTTTATGCAAACAGTTGGTGACCAAGATACCCAAGAGACCATAAACATACAATGGTAGCAAAAATGGTGTCAGGCATAGAAAGAGAAGATGATGGCGCAAGATAATGTACATTTATAGAAATTAGAAAAAGATTCTCTATTGCTTTTGCAATAGAGAATCTTTTTCTAATTTACATTGTATCTTTTTTCGCCTTTTAAAGAAAATACATTTTTCAGGCTATGTAATATATTTTGCCATTTTGATGTATTTACAGGAACCAAAGAAACATTGTTTATAATAGAATCATACTTGATATCTAAGGCTTCCATTTGTTGAACATAATAATCATTAAAAAATGTATAACCATCAGTTGAACCTAAATAATTTTTAAAATTATATAATTTATATCTATATTCATCTATATCTGCTGTAGTTACTAGTTTTTTTATTTCATTGTCAAAATATGATGTAAAAATAATATTTTGTGTTTCAAAATACAATTTTTTTAATGTATTTTTATATGTTGAAATCTTTTTTCCATATTTTGCAGCTTGACTATCTGTACAAGAAATATTAAGCAATTTATTATTTAAGTTAATTATTTTTTCCTCTGCATACAAAATTCTATCTAACATATCTTGTACATAAAAGAAGACTTTTTCACCACATGCTTGTATTATATTTTGTTGAAACTGTGTTGTTGCAGAAAACATACTATCATAAAAGTCGTTTTCATTGGTTATATAAACAAGTTGAGCAACTAAATTGCAAAGTATAGGATAATAAGTTGGAGAAGTAGTAGAAAAAGCAATATCGTAATACTTAACCATCTCATAATTATGTCTTAATGCTTTAGAAGTAGCCAATTGAACAGCAGCTTCGTTTAAAGCCATACCATATTCTTTAGAACTAGTAAATACACATAATCCCAATTTCTTTAAATTTCCTCTTTTATCTTTAACCTCTTGCAAATAATGTATAACCTCATGAATAGCAAATTTTTCTATTTCATCAAGAGATAATCCTGCCCTAAAATATATAGAAGAATTTTTGTAAAAATAATTTGCTTCAGATAATCCTTCTGGCATTTCCGCATAATACATAGGAATTCTTGATATTGCAATAAATAGTTTTTGTGCTATAAAACGTTGGTTAGGGAATGCCCTACACAATTTTTGAGCAATGTTTTTTGCCAAAGTATTGATACTTAAAGTATCTAATTTATCTATAACTGTAATTCCATTTTTCTTTAATTCTTTTTCTATATTCATTTATTATTTCTCCTTAGTACATATTACAACATTATTATACAACAAAATACAAATAAAAACATTACAAAATAAATACGTTTATATTACAAAAATATTACAAACTATTTTACAACAATATTATAAATTTTATTTTTTACATAAATTTCTTTAACAACAGTTTTGTCTTTTAAATTGTTTATAACTGTTTGGTTATTATGAACAATTTCTTTAACAACACTTTCATTCGAATCTCTTACTATTTTGACCGTTGCTCTTAATTTACCATTAAACTGAATAGGTAATTCTATTTCATTATCTATAGTTTTAGTTTCCTCGTACTTAGGCCATGTTGTTTCTGCAATGGTTTTGCTCTCGCCAATTCTTTCAAACAACTCTTCGGAAACGTGAGGGGCAAAAGGATTTAGCAATTGTAAAAATGTTTTAAATTCTGCTTTATTTATTCTTTTTAATTTATAAAACTCATTAACCATTGTCATAAAAGTAGAAATACAAGTATTAAACTTCATTTCTTCAATGTCTGCACTTACTTTTTTTATTGCTTTGTGCATCATTTTTTCAAATTCTGGCGAATATGTAGAACCTTCTACTAACATATCTTGTAAATTCCATACTCTGTCTAAGAATTTACCACAACCACGGATACTTTCCATAGACCAAGGAGCTGTTTGGTCAAATGGTCCCATAAACATTTCATAAACTCTAAAAGTATCAGCACCAAATTCTTCTATAATATCGTCAGGATTAACAACATTCCCTTTAGACTTTGACATTTTTTCACCATTTGATCCTAAAATCATGCCATGTGCAGTACGTTTTTGGTAAGGTTCCTTTGTTGAAACAACACCAATATCATATAGGAATTTATGCCAGAATCTTGAATATAGCAAATGCAAAGTAGTATGTTCCATTCCACCATTATACCAGTCAACAGGAGCCCAGTATTCTATAGCTTGCTTAGAAGCTAGTTCCTTGTCATTATGTGGATCCATATATCTTAAATAATACCAAGATGACCCAGCCCATTGTGGCATAGTGTCAGTTTCTCTTTTGGCAGGACCATGACAATGAGGACAAGTTGTATTAATCCAATCTGTTTGCTTTGCAAGTGGAGATTCACCGTTTTCACTAGGTTCGTAATCCTGTATTTCTGGAAGTACCAAAGGCAATTCGTTTTCAGGAAGAGGAATCCAGCCACATTTCTCACAATATACCATAGGAATAGGCTCACCCCAATAACGTTGCCTAGAAAATACCCAGTCACGTAATTTATAATTTACTTTTCTTTTACCGATATTGTTTTCCTCTAAATAATTTATAACAGTGTTTATTGCCTGTTTGCAAGATAAATTATTTAAAAAGTCAGAATTAATAATAACTCCAGAGTTTACATCTGTAAAAGGCTCCTTATCAACTGAAACAGAATTAGAATTTGCAGGTTTTATAACTGGAATAATAGGCAAATTAAACTTTTTAGCAAATTCCCAGTCTCTACTATCATGGGCAGGAACAGCCATAATTGCACCTGTGCCATAAGTAATTAAAACATAATCAGAAGCCCATATAGGAATTTCTTTTCCAGTTAATGGATTAATAGCTTTAATTCCCTTTATTTCTACACCAGTTTTTTCTTTGTTTAATTCTGAACGTTCAAAATCAGATTTTAAGGCAGCAAGTCTTTTATATTCTTCAATTTCTTCTAAATTTGTTATTTTATCTTTAAATTTATTAATAAATTCGTGCTCTGGTGCAACTACCATATATGTTGCGCCAAACAAAGTGTCAGGTCTTGTAGTATAAACAATTAATTCTTCATTTGAATTAGCAATTTTAAATTTGACCTCAGCACCTTCACTTCTACCAATCCAATTAATTTGTTGAGTTTTAATTTTATCTAAAAAATCAACTTCCTCTAAATCATCTATTAATCTTTGGGCATATTCTGTTATTTTAAGCATCCATTGGCTTTTTTCCTTTTGAACAACTTCACTACCACATCTTTCACAAACACCATTTACAACTTCTTCATTTGCCAATCCTACTTTACATCCAGTACAATAGTTAATTGGCATAGTTGTTTTATAAGCTAGTCCATGTTTATATAGTTGAATGAAAATCCATTGAGTCCATTTATAATAATTAGGGTCAGTGGTATTAATTTCTCTAGACCAATCAAAAGAGAAACCAAGAGCCTTTAATTGTTCTCTAAAATGATTTACGTTTTTTTCAGTAGTAATTTTAGGATGAATATGGTTTTTTATGGCATAATTTTCAGCAGGTAATCCAAATGCATCAAAGCCAATAGGGTAAAGAACATTATAACCCTCTAATCTTTTTTTCCTTGCAATAATATCTAAAGCAGTATAACTTCTAGGATGACCTACATGAAGTCCTTGACCAGATGGATAAGGAAATTCAATTAAACCATACCACTTTTTTAAAGAAGGATCTTCCTTAGCAAAAAATGTACCTTCGGTTTCCCATTTTTTCTGCCATTTTTTATCTATTTTTTTAAAGTCATATATCATAAAACTCTCCCCTTAAAAATAATATAAAACATTATATAATATTTAAGAATAAAAGTAAATAAAAAATAAAGTAAAATACCATTTACAAAGCCATAAATTAAAGCAAATTTATAACTTAATAAATATTGACTTATCTAAATTTATTAGTATATAATAATCAATAAGTGCAAATAATTATACAAAAGAATTTTTGCCAGAAAGGATGATGAAAATATGGCAGTAGAAGTTACTGATGAAGAAAAACAAAGAATAAAAGAAATGATAGATAAACTTGTGGAAAAGGCTAAAATAGCTTCAGAAGAGTATATGGACTTAACTCAAGAACAAGTTGACAATATAGTAAAACATATGTCAATGGCAGGATTAGAGCACCATATGGAACTTGCTAAAATGGCAGTTGAAGAAACAAATAGAGGAATATATGAAGATAAAATAACTAAGAATATGTTTGCAACAGAATATATATATCATAGTATAAAATATGATAAGACTGTTGGAGTAATTAATGAAAACGATGAAGAAGGATATGTGGAAATAGCAGAACCAGTTGGCATAATAGCAGGTGTAACGCCAGTTACAAATCCAACTTCAACTACAATGTTTAAATCGATAATTGCTGCTAAAACAAGAAATGTAATAATATTTGGTTTTCACCCTTCAGCACAAAAATGTAGTACTGCAGCAGCAAAAATATTAAGAGATGCAGCAGTAGAAGCAGGAGCACCAGAAAATTGTATATTATGGATAGAGGAGCCATCTATTACTGCAACGTCAATGCTGATGAATCACCCAGATGTTAATTTAATATTAGCAACTGGTGGAACAGGAATGGTAAAAGCAGCATATTCTTGTGGTAAGCCAGCATTGGGAGTTGGCCCAGGGAATGTTCCTTGCTATATAGATAAAACAGCGCACTTAAAAACTTCGGTAAATGACCTAGTAATGTCTAAATCATTTGATAATGGCATGATTTGTGCCTCTGAGCAATCAGTTATAGTTGACAGAGAAATACATGAGGAATTTGAAAAACTTATGAAAGAAGCAGGTTGCTATTTTATGTCACAGGAGGAAACAGATATATTAAGAAATAGCATGTTTATAGAAGAAAAAGGATGTGCCTTAAATGCAGATATTGTTGGAAAAAGCCCATATCAAATAGCAAAAGGTGCAGGAATAGAGGTACCAAAAGACACAAAGGTATTAGTTTTAAAAGAAAATGGAATAGGGATAGAATATCCATTTTCAAAAGAAAAGTTAAGCCCTGTTTTAGCATACTACATTGTAGAAAACGCAGATGAGGGAATAGATATAGCAGAAAGATTAATAGAATTTGGAGGATTAGGACATTCAGCTGTTATTCATTCAGAAGATGAACAAACAATATTAAAATTTTCAGAAAAGGTTAAGGTAGGAAGAATAATAGTAAATTCACCATCAACACATGGAGCAATAGGAGACATATACAATACAAATATGCCATCATTAACATTAGGATGTGGCACATTTGGAGGAAACTCTACAACAGCAAATGTATCATCAGTTAATTTAATAAATATAAAAAGGGTTGCAAAAAGAAGAGTAAATATGCAATGGTTTAAAGTTCCAGAAAAAATATACTTTGAGGCAGGTTCAATAGGATATTTAGAAAAAATGCCAAATATATCAAGAGCATTTATAGTAACAGACGAATCAATGGTTAAATTTGGATATGTAGATAAAATATTATATTATTTAAGAAAAAGAAAAGAATATGTTCATTCGGAGATTTTTGCAGATGTAGAGTCAGACCCATCATTTGAAACAATTAATAAAGGAGTGCAAATGATGAGGGAATTTAAACCAGATGTAATAATTGCATTAGGTGGTGGAAGTCCAATAGATGCAGCAAAAGGAATGTGGCTATTTTATGAACATCCAGAAGCAGATGTTGAAGGTTTAAAACTTAAATTTATGGATATTAGAAAAAGAACTTATAAATTTCCAAAGTTAGGAAACAAAGCTAAAATGGTAGCAATACCTACAACTTCAGGAACAGGCTCAGAAGTAACATCTTTTGCAGTAATAACAGATAAAAAACTTAATAAAAAATATCCATTAGCAGATTATGAATTAACTCCAGATGTAGCAATAGTAGACCCAGATTTGGTTATGAGCTTACCAAAAGGAATAACAGCAGATACAGGCATGGATGTATTAACACATGCAATAGAGGCATATGTTTCTAACATGGCATCAGATTATACAGATGGATTAGCAGAAAAAGCAGCGGAACTAGTGTTTAAAAATATTAGAGAAGCATATAACAACGGAAGTAATAGAGTTGCAAGGGAAAAAATGCATAATGCAAGCACAATAGCAGGAATGGCATTTACAAATGCTTTTCTAGGAATAAATCATTCATTAGCACACAAAATAGGTGGGGAGTTTCATTTGCCACATGGAAGAATTAATGCAATCCTTTTACCATATGTTATAAAATACAACAGCCAAAAGCCAACAAAATTTGTATCATTCCCTAAGTACGAATATTTTATAGCAGATCAAAAATATGCAGACATATCAAGAAGAATGAACTTTCCAGCATATACAAACGAAGAAGGCGTGTGGTCACTAATAAATGAAATAAAAAAATTAAATATAGACCTAGGAATACCAGCAACATTTAGAGAAGCGGGAATAGACGAAAAAGAATTTCTAGATAAAGTTGATATGCTAGCAGATAGAGCATTTGAAGACCAATGCACAACAGCAAATCCAAGACTACCATTAGTAAGCGAATTAAAACAAATATTATTAGATAGTTACTACGGAAATAATATATAAATGTTAAAAACTAAACAAGTCTAGAACCATAAAAGATTCTAGACTTGTTTAGGCGTGTAGGACCAAGCAAGGCAGAATAATGTTTTTAATTTGACATACATATATCAGTGTAAAATTTAATAAAAAACATTACAAAAATATTAATTTTTATAATAAATAAATTACAATATTAATATTATGTATTTTTTATGGTATTATATAGTTAAAAAAACATATTAAAAGCACAATATAAAACAAAAGTTAAAATATAAATGGAGATGTGGAAAAAAGTGATTAAAAGGACAATTGCCAAACTATCTAATAAAGCAAGAATAAAAAAACTATTTAAAATACTTAATGGTCAAAATGAAAAGTTTCTACATTTTTTTGGTATATCAACACCAACAGTTAAAGATGTAGATGAACAGATTTTGGAAGAAAAATATAGAAATTTTATGCAAGATATAGAAAAAAATGGATTAATAGACTATTTTTTACAAAATATGAATAATAATGTAGAAAATGCAGATGTATATAAGTTTTGTTTGACATTATGTAAACATATTTCAAATAAATCAATTGTAAAAAAAATAATAGAAGATATGATATATAGCTCTGCAGTAGATGAAGTAGTAGCCTTAATAAAAGCAACAGAAGATCCAGAGTACATAAAAGAGAAATGGCTTGAAGATGTAAAAAAAATGCATGCACTTGGTATTTATGGTGATAGAGCAGTAGCTTTAATAAAAGCAACAGGAGATCCAGAATACATAAAAGAATGCCTAGAAAATGTAGAAAAAATGCAAGCGCTTTATATTAATGGTGATAGAGCAGTAGCTTTAATAAAAGCAACAGAAGATCCAGAATACATAAAAGAATGCCTAGAAAATGTAGAAAAAATGCAAGCGCTTTATATTAATGGTGATAGAGCAGTAAATTTAATAAAAGAGACAGGAGATTCAGAGTACATAAAAGAAAAATGGTTAGAAAATGTAAAAAAAATGCAAGCACTTGGGATTGAAGGTCGCAATGCTGTAATCTTAATAAAAGCAACGAAAGATATAGAATACATAAAGAAATTGCTAAAAAACAAAGAGAAAACGAAAGCACTTAATATTCAGGATTTTCATGCAATAGAATTGATAAGAACTGTAGAGGAAAAAGAACCAGGATACATAAAGGAATATATAAAGAATCATATAAAAAATAGAAAAATCAATGAGTTAGAAAGTACTTTTTTAGCTCAAGTGATTATAATGACAGGCGATGCCGAATTTATAGATTATTGTGAAAATAGTGATGTTTTAAACCATGAAACTAGAGAAATACTAGACAGATTTACTAAAATGCCACCAGTTACTTTACCAGATAAAATGACAATAGGAATAGAAATAGAATCAGAGGGCTTAGCCTCGAGAGAAGAGATAGCAGGAATTATTGGAAATTTATCATGGAAACTAAAACCTGACGACACTTTAGATGATGGAATAGAGGCAGTACCATCATCAGGATTAACGCCAAGTACAGCAGGAGATGAAATATATGGAGCTTGTAAGGCTTTATGTTTATCAGGGCAAACGATTAGCGAGAGATGTGGAGGTCATATACATATTGGAGCAGATTATTTAACTGACTTGCAGGATTGGAAAAATTTAAGAACGATATGGAACGATACTGAAAAAATATTATATATTATAAGTAATCGAAAAGGTGAAATACCGAGAAAGGGAGTATTAGTATATGCGCGACCAATATCTGGTAATGACGAGTCAAAGCAGGAAACAATTAATTTAGAAAATGAAAGCGATTTGGAAAAATTTATAGTAGGAACAAAAATAATACAAGGAACTAGATATTCAGGAATTAATTATTGTAACGTTGGGAGAAAAGAAAAAAACACAATAGAATTTAGATTACCAAATGGAACCTTAGATCCAACTAC